>OGZU01000029.1_pt1 | contig 56243 bp, 51 predicted proteins | sample 1576871 | NCBI WGS metagenome assembly OGZU01 (sample SAMEA3541580, study PRJEB24748) | human gut metagenome | biome: human gut; feature: human-associated habitat; material: faeces | place: China | collected 2012
ATTAACAAATTATTGACGTAGCAATAGTCCGGAAAGCTAGAAACTACATAATAACAATACTAAGATGAAAAGATATAACTTGTTGATGCACAAAGCTTTAGGGGGGGGGTAATTTTGCTCAGGCAAAGTTAGTCCAATATCATCATGTTCTTATCCGCAGGCGAATATTATCTTATTTTTATATGATAATAGTCGCTTTTTTTATGCTTTCTTCCACCGCCTGTTCTAGCGACGAAGAAACAGAAAAATCAGAGGTTTTCGATTACGAAACCACATTTTTAGCCCACGAATGGCAGATTTCAGCCCTTTATCAGCGCGTTGGAAGTATCTTTATCGACGTAAAAGAGGCTCCTTTGTTCTGCAGTTTCACCTCAGATGCGATTTCTTTCTCCGAAACGACGGAAGTGAACCACTTCGACGAAGGCGGTAAAATAACCCAAACTACCACCGAAAACGTTGCTTGCGGTCACTACACCTATTTAATAAAGGAGAACAAAATACAGATAGATAATCAGATATTCACTATTACGGACAACAACGGGACCCTCGTTCTGCAGAATGAGGACTGGAAGCTTGTGCTCGTAGAAAAATAAACATATTATGGCTAAGAAACAAGATACAATCAGCATAGGTTTTGAAGAGAAAATATGGAAGGCTGCCGACATTCTGAGAGGCAACATCAGCGCTTCGCAATACGAGGGCGTGGTGCTCGGACTCATTTTTCTGAAATACATCAGCGACCGCTTCGAACAGAAGTTCCAGGAGCTGCAGGGCGACGAATATGCCGACCCGGAAGATAAGGACGAATACACTGCCGAGAACATCTTCTTCGTGCCTGCTGAAGCCCGATGGAGCAAGATTAGTGCTGCTGCCCACACACCGGAAATAGGCGTGATAATAGATGAAGCACTTACCGCCATTGAGCGTGAAAACGAAAGACTGAAGGGCATTCTGCCTAAGAATTTCGCCCGTCCGGAGCTGGACAAGCGTCGTCTGGGTGATGTGGTAGATCTCTTTACGAACATAGAAATGCACGATGCTGGCGAGGAGAAAGACCTGCTGGGCAGAACCTACGAATACTGCTTGCAGCAGTTTGCATCCTTAGAGGGCAAGAATGGTGGCGAGTTCTATACGCCTTCCTGCATTGTCCGCACGCTGGTAGAGATTCTGGAGCCTTACGAGGGCAGAGTCTATGACCCTTGCTGCGGAAGCGGTGGTATGTTTGTGCAGAGCGCCAAGTTTATAGAGCGTCACAAGGGAAACCTGCGCAAGATTAGTATCTACGGTCAGGAGGCAAATCCTGATACGTGGAAGATGGCGCACATGAACCTTGCCATCCGTGGCTTGGATGCGAACCTGGGCAATATCTTTGCCGATACATTCTATGATGACCAGCACCCTACGCTGAAGGCAGATTTCATTCTTGCCAATCCTCCTTTCAACCTCAGCGACTGGGGACAGAGTGCGCTTCAGGAAGATGCACGCTGGCAGTATGGTTTGCCACCTGCTGGCAACGCCAACTTTGCTTGGATGCAGCACATGATTCACCATCTGGCACCAAACGGAAAGATTGGTTTGGTGCTGGCGAATGGTGCGCTTTCGAGTCAGAGTGGCGGCGAGGGACAGATTCGCCAAGCCATCATCGAAGCCGACCTGGTAGAGGGAATTGTGGCTTTGCCTTCGCTGCTGTTCTACAGTACAGGTATTCCTGTAAGTCTTTGGTTTATCAGCCGCAACAAGGCGCAGAAGGGCAAGACCGTGTTTATCGACGCCCGCAACTTAGGCTCAATGGTAACCCGTAAGCTTCGTGAGCTGATGCCTGATACGGATATTAAAAAAATCTCCGACACCTTCCATGCTTTCCAGCAGGGAACCCTGGAGGATGAAAAGGGCTTCTGTGCCGTGTGCACCACCGAGCAGATTGCTGCTCAGGACTTCATCCTGACACCGGGAAGATACGTAGGAATCGCCGAAGACGAAGGTGACGGAGTGCCTTTTGAGGAGAAAATGACGAATCTCACCGGGGAACTAAAGCAGCTGTTTGAGGAAAGCAAGAAGCAGGAAGAGGAGATTAGATTGCAGTTGAAGAAAATCGGATGGGAGGTGTAAAGTATGGAGTGGAAAGAAGTTAGATTGGGGGATATTGCAGATGTTCAAACTGGTCCATTCGGAAGTCAACTACATAAATCCGACTATATTGCTGAAGGTATTCCATGTATTATGCCGACCAATATTGGTTCTCATTTGAATTTTATTGTAGATGGAATAGCGCATGTTTCAGAAGTGGATGCTAATCGCCTATCAAGACATCTTACGGAATTTGGTGACATTATCTACGCAAGACGAGGAGATATTGAAAAATGTGCTTATGTAACAACTAATGAAGAAAAATGGCTCTGCGGAACTGGCTGTTTAAAAATAAGATGTAACAATGGAGTAAATTCGAGATTTATAGCTTATCAACTGTCTACAGCTGAATGTAAAAAATGGATTACAGGAAATGCTGTAGGAACAACAATGCTAAACCTGAGTAAAGGTATTTTGAGCAATTTGCCATTATTAGTTCCTTCGCATGAAGACCAGCGCCGCATAGCCTCCATCCTTTCTTCTCTCGACCGGAAGATAGAGTTGAACAATAAGATCAATGCTGATTTGGAGGAGATGGCGCAGGCTATTTTCAAGAATTGGTTCGTTGACTTTGAGCCTTTCAAGGATGGTAAGTTCGTTGATAGTGAATTGGGAATGATTCCGGAAGGATGGAAAGTAGGAAGGCTAACTGATGTTATTAAGTTAATGCCAGGAGGAACCCCTAAAACTTCTGAACCTTTATATTGGGATAATGGAACAATTCCATTCTTTAGCCCTAAGGACGTAAATGGGGTATATTGTTTTGCGACAGAGAAACATATAACAGAAACTGGCCTCAATAAATGCAGTAGTAATTTATATCCAAAAGATACAATATTTATTACTTGCAGAGGAACAGTTGGAAAGGTATGTTTGGCAGCGTGTGACATGGCAATGAACCAATCTAATTATGCAATAAAGGCAATAGATGGTTATAGTCAATACTATGTTTTTTTCTTGGTCAAATCAGTAGTTGAAAGACTGATAAAGAAATCAAATGGTGCTGTCTTTTCTGCCATTACATCCAAAGACTTTGATGAAGAAATTCTCATTCCGTCTCAGAAAGCAGTTGAAGATTTTACCAATATGATTGATGGATTCTTTAGGAGAATCTTCACGATTGGTACTGAGAACTCCCGCCTCTCCCTCCTCCGCGACACCCTTCTCCCTCGCCTCATATCAGGCGAGATAGAAGTCCCGGAATAAGGGGGAGCAACGAAAAAATATAACGAGAAAAATAAAATAATAACATTATGGCAGACGACAAGAAATTCACCGAAGACGCATACGAGCAGACGCTCATTGCCCTGTTCCGGGACGAACTGGGCTATGCGTACGAATGTGGCTACGACGTGGAGCGCGACTACAAGGAGCCTTTCTATCGTGCCGATTTGGTCGCCTCGATGCGACGGCTTAATCCTCAACTGCCAGCCGATGCAATGGATGAAGGAATCAAGCAAATCACCAACATCAGCATCGGTACTTTAGAACAGAACAACGAGCAGTTTACACTCTGGATGCAAAACGGTCTGGAGGTGGGATTCCTGCAGAATGGCGAAGAACGAACAGCCCTGATGAGGCTCATCGACTTCGACCACCCCGAAAGAAATCTCTTCAAGGTGGTGAACCAGTGGCGAGTGGAAGAGTATAAGAACAAGCGCTGCGATATGGTGGTGATGGTCAACGGATTGCCCCTCGTGGTGGTGGAGCTGAAAAGCGCCATTTCCGAAGATGCAACCGTAGAAGATGCCTACAAGCAGATCAAGAACTATCAGCAGAGCGTTCCAAGCCTCTTCAGCTACAACGCCTTCAACGTCATCAGCGACATGAGTGAGACCCGTGCCGGAACCATCACCGCCAAGCTGGAACGCTATATGGAATGGAAGACCATAGACGGCTCATACGAGTCAACCCTCTTTGCCGACTATCGCACCTTCTTCCTCGGCATGTTCCAGCAGCAGCGACTGCTCGACATCCTGCAGAACTTCATCTGCTTCGACAAGAACCAGGGCAAATACGCCAAGATTCTTACCGCCTATCACCAGTACTACGCCGTGGGCAAAGCCCTGCAGCGCACCCGTACCGCAGTGGAAGGCAACGGAAAAATCGGCGTTTTCTGGCACACGCAGGGTTCGGGCAAGAGCCTCTCCATGGTGTTCTACGCCCACCAGCTGGTGCAGCGACTGCCCGAAGTAACCATCGTGGTGGTAACCGACCGCAAGGACCTCGACAACCAGCTCTTCGGTCAGTTCTGCCGCTGCCAGGACTTCCTTCGTCAGGAACCACAGAACGCCCAGAGCCGTGAAGACCTGGGCAATCTGCTCCGTAACCGAAAGAGTGGGGGAATCATCTTCACCACCATTCAGAAGTTTGAAGAAGGCGACTCGGCACTCTCCACCCGCCGCAACATCATCGTAATGACCGATGAGGCGCACCGCTCGCAATACGGCGAGGAGCACTGGGACAACAAGAGTCTGACGATGAAGAAGGGATTCAGCCAGAAGATGAGAGAAGCCCTGCCGGGTGCCTCGTTTATCGGTTTCACCGGAACGCCTATCAGCGACCGTGACAGAGACACGGAGGAAGTGTTCGGCAACTACATCGACGTTTACGACATGAGTCAGGCGGTGGACGATGGAGCCACCCGTCCGGTCTATTACGAGAGCCGTGTGGTGAATCTGAATCTCGACGAAGACACGATGAAGTTGCTGAACGATGAGTTCGACAACCTGGCCGATGAGGGAGCCACCGAGGAGCAGATCAGGCAGGCAAAGCAGGAGCACAGCCGACTGGAAGTACTCTTGGGTGAAGACGCCACCATCGACACGCTGGTAAGGGATATTGTGAAGCACTACGAGGAAAACCGTGCGCAGGAACTCACCGGCAAGGCTATGATCGTAGCGCTGACCCGAAGCATCGCCATCAAAATCTACCGCAAGATGCTGGAACTTCGCCCCCAGTGGACGGAGAAGGTAAAGGTAGTGATGAGCGGTTCGAACCAGGACCCCGAAGACTGGCAGCCGATTATCGGCAACGAAGCCTACAAGAAGGAACTGGCAAGAAAATTCAAGGACAACGACGATGAGATGAAAATCGCCATCGTAAGAGATATGTGGCTCACGGGCTTCGATGTTCCGTCGCTCGCCACCATGTACGTATATAAGCCGATGAGCGGTCATAACCTGATGCAGGCAATAGCCCGTGTGAACCGAGTGTTCCCGGGCAAGGAAGGCGGACTGATAGTGGATTACGTAGGCATTGCGCAGGCGCTGAAGAGTGCCATGCAGCAGTACACCAACCGTGACCGCCGCCGCTTCGGAGACCCAGACATCGCCAAGACCGCCCGGCTGAAATGGAAGGAAGAGATGGAAATCTGCCGAGACCAGCTTCATGGTTTCGACTATTCCGGCTTCTTCGAACAGGACAACTCGAAGCGGGCACTCGCCATCACCAGCGGAGCCAACTTCCTGAGTTCTCCAGCCATGATTCAGCGCAAGAAGAATTTCATGGAGCACAGCAATCTGCTTCACAACGCCACCACGCTCTGCCGTTCGCTTCTGAATGAGCAGCAGAAGGCGGAGGTGTGCTATATGGATGCGCTGCGCGTGATGATGCTCAAACTCTCGCAGAAGGGCAAAATCAGCCGCCATGAAATCAACGAGCGCATCGGCGACCTGCTCCGTCAGAGCGTGAAGACCGACGGGGTAATCAATCTCTTCGGCGACCGCCAGATAGAGTTCTCGCTCTTCGACGACGCCTTCATCCAGGAGGTGAAGAACATGAAGGAGCGCAACCTGGCGGTGGAACTGCTCACCAAACTGATGAAAGAGAAAATCAAGCAGCAGCAGAAGACCAACGTGGTTCAGAGCGACCTCTTCTCAGACATGCTCAGCCAGAGTCTCTCCAACTATCTGAAGGGCTTGCTCACCAACGAGGAAGTGATAGAGGAACTGTTGAAGATGGCTCAGCAGATGAAGCAGGCAGAGGCAGAGGGCAACGACCTGGGACTTTCGCCCGAGGAGAAGGCATTCTATGATGCGCTCTCCACGCCCGAAGGTGTGCGGCAGGCTTACTCCGACGAGGAGTTTGTGGCACTGACCAGGGAACTGACGGAAGTCTTGCACCGCAACCGCACCATCGACTGGAACCGGAAGGAATCGGCGAGGGCGAAGATGCGAGTGATGGTGAAGCGACTGCTCAAAAAGTATAAGTATCCACCAGAGGGTGCAGAAAAGGCGCTGGAAACCGTGATGCGCCAATGCGACCACTGGGCGGATGATGAAGAAAACGTAGTATAAACCCTTTAAAATTTGAAATAAGAAACAGAAAGTAAACAAGAAAAATAACATATAGATATTGACGCTGATTATCTGCACTTCTACAGTATTTAGAACCTGCAAAATTCAAAAACGACAAGAAGAAGGTGACAGCAAGGCGTCCACTCCTCTACGGCGTGGGCAGTACTTGTTTGTACCTTGTCGTAGGTTCTTGCAGGTACCTTAATACTGGTACTTACAGGGAACCCCACGCCGCTTATTTAAACAACATAACAAATCAAACCTAGAAAAAGAATATGCAGACAGAGGAAATACCCAATACTGACAATAACTACAATTCTCTTCTGAAGATTTCATCAGAAGAAGATCTTTTTGTGGAAGATGAAGTAACAGGAGTCAAGAAATACACTCCAGTAACAACTACTGATGTAGGTCAGTTTAAGAGAGAGGCAGAACATTTGTATAAGGAGATTCAGCATGCTAAAGATGAATTTAAATGGAATGCAGGAAAGCATAAAGGTCTTACCTGTTATTTTCATATTTACCAGAACCTTGCCGAACAGTTGACAGATTTTCTTAATTATATTCATACGCTCCATAAGAAAGTCTACATTTCCATCTACAAGAGCTACGATGATGAATTCATGGGGATTTATACTGATGTTTTAGAGAAGGTGCTCCAGGAAATTCAGACCATCGCCCGGAAGCATTTAGACTATTTGCTCGATAAGGAAGAGGAGTATGGTCAGATTCCCTATGCTAAGGCTATTTACGAGCAATGCAAGAAGCTTAAAGTTCCTGCCGGAGACGATTATCCGCGTTTTGATTCCCATTACAAGAACTTTGTCTCTACCGGTTTGCAGATGTCTTTGGCTGAAACCATCTCCACAGTAAGTACTATTTGTGCCGATTTTCTAGCCTTATACAGAACCCGCCTTTTCCGCACCGACCGTGAGGCTGTTATTATTTACCATTATATCAAGCGAATTTTCGACGAGCGCACGCTACCTGACCATCTGAAACGTGAGGTAAAGGTAAAGAAACGTCATCTGAGAGAGAGAAGAATAGATATTACCACTTTGAGCTTGCAGAAAGTAATGAATGATATTGAAGGGAAATACAACAATTATACGCTTTGTTCTGACTGGTTTGAGCGAGAGGAGGATGAGGAAGAAGAACTTGTCCGTACGCTAGTCAGGGAGCAGGCTTCGCCCGAGGATTTTGAAACGCTGTTCAAGTATCAGGGTGAGCATAAAATGTGGGAGGCAGAAATTGCGAGGGCTGATGATTTTGAGCGTAACAGCGACTCTTTCTTTGCCAAGTGGGTAGATCCTTACAAGTTAGAAAACATGCTGAAGTTCTGGATAAAGGGCAATATTACCAAGCAGCAGGACTGGTACATAGTCTGGTGCCTGATGAAATATACTTTCCACATGGTGCGTGATAATCAGGACAAGGCAGCCTTTGCCGCCCGCATGAACCTGATGTTTCCGGATGTAGAAAAGAAATGTGTGGTGGAGTCGTTCCGCAAGCAGGAAACGCAGAAGAACCACAACCACCATTTTTCGGAGTGGCTTGAAGGCTCCGATCCCGATTATCATACCGCCCAGGATCTGTATTATAAGCTGGCGAAAAGGGATGGTTATATGAGAAGTATTTGAGTTGGTATAGGAAAGTAGAGAGGAAGATTTAGAGATAACTATCGTCCCTGGGTATAAAAACAAGGATAATTCCGGTAATATTCTACGGCGTTTTTAAAAATATTCCGTAGAATATTACCGCTTTTCAAAAAAATATTGTATTTTTGCAGCGAAATGATATTAATATAAATGTGATATGGACAATATAGTTTGTAAAGTGGAAGCACTAGGAGGCACAATCTCTACTACTGATATTCCTCATATGGCAGAGTATAAGCGATTGTTGAGAGCTAAGGAACGTGGTGACTTGATCAAGTTGCGCCAGGGCATTTATGCTGTTCCGGAAGCCCTGCTGAATACAATGATAGATGTGGAGCGGATTGTACCTAAAGGTGTTGTGTGTCTATACAATGCTTGGGCTTATCATCAGCTTTCGACAACTGTTCCACCAGCTTTTTGCATTGCCATCGCCAATAAAAGGAAAGTAGAGATTCCTGAAACGCTTCCGATAGAATTGTATTATTGGAAGAAGGAGAATCTGGAGTTTGGCATTATGGAAGCAGAAATATCCGGTTTTCATGTTCGCATAACCGACTTGGAGCGAAGTGTTTGTGATGCAGTGAAATACAGAAACAAATTGGGGCTGGATGTTTGTGCGGAAGTGATTCGTTCTTATTTGAGAAAGCCCAATCGCAATCTCACTCGTTTGCAGGATTACGCCAAACGCCTCAGAGTATTCAATACATTGAAAAATTATGTTGAAATAGCTATAGAATAAGATGGGAAAGAAAAACTACGGTAAGTCTGTTAAGACCCGCCATTGCTTTTGCCTGACATTCCATCTGTGAACATACAGGCATATTCCTTGGAGACTGTTGTTGCCGAGAAATTCCATACGATGATAGACCGAGATGTGCTCAACAGTCGCATGAAAGATTTCTTCGACTGTTACCAGCTCCTGACAAAGAGAGACTTGTCTGATGACACATTATATGATGCGATTAAGGCGACTTTCGATAATAGGGGACTTACATACAATCCCGAATTGCAGTTGTTCACTGAAAGTTTTGCGACAGACGCAGCACGTATAGTTCGCTGGAAGGCATTTCTGAAAAAGATTCAATGGAAAGAATCTCTTGATTTCAAGACTGTTATGGAAGTAATAAAGGAAAGGTTGCAGCCTATGGCAGAAAGATATTGGGGAAAGTAGTGCGTTGTGGAGTCGTTCAGCAAGCAGGAAACGTAGCTGATGACTAGCCCCCACACGCCCTGAAAGGGCAGAAGCTCCTAGCCCAGGGCAATCGCCCTGGGTTATTACGGTCGCAACCCTGACGCCCTGAAAGGGCAAAAGCTTTAAAATACCTTGTAATTTTCATATTTTCTTTGTTGTTTTTCAATTTAATGTGTATCTTTGCAATGTCGAATGAAAATACGACTAAAAACAATTAATAAAAGAACATAGTATGCAGTATCCAACAATATTAGAATATGTAAAGGCCATTCAAGATGCTGGTAACAATCTTGATATGTCTACAAAGGCAACAGATGAAGAGTTGAATGAGGCCATAATAGATGAATATGGAGTGAAATATAGCAAAGATGGAATAAAATTGCTAAAATCACCGAGAGAACTCTATGGTACTTATTCTATTAAAAAGGGAACTGGGATTATTTGTGATGAGGCATTTCGTGATTGCTCTTCTTTGAGAAGCCTTGTTATCCTTGACAGTGTTACTAGCATTGGGGATTATGCTTTTCGTGGTTGCACTTCTTTGCATAACCTTGTTATTCCCGTTGGTGTTACTAGCATTGGAGATGGAGCTTTTCGTGATTGCCGTTCTTTGCGAAGCCTTGTTATCCCTGACAGTGTTACTAGTATTGGGGATAATGCATTTCGTGATTGCCGTTCTTTAAGTGGTCTTGTTATTCCTGGTGGGGTTACAAGCATTGGGGGTGGTGCATTTCGTGGTTGCTCTTCTTTACGTAGTCTTGTTCTTCCCGATAGTGTTACTAGCATTGGGAGTGGTGCATTTCGTGGTTGCTCTTCTTTACGTAGTCTTGTTCTTCCCGATAGTGTTACTAGCATTGGGAGTGGTGCATTTCGTGGTTGCTCTTCTTTGAGTAGTCTTGATATTCCTGATGGTGTTACTAGTATTGGGGTTGGGGCATTTTTTGGTTGCTCTTCTTTGCGTAGCATTGTTATTCCTGATGGTGTTACTAGTATTGGGGTGGGAGTTTTTTTGGGGTGCAAAATTTTAAGTAGCCTTGTTCATCCTGATGGTATTACTAGCATTGGGGATGGAGCATTTTGGGGTTGCAAAATGTTGATTAGACCTGTTCTTCCTGCTAGTGTTACTAGCATTGGGGATGGAGCATTTAAGGATTGCAAATTTTTAAGTAGCCTTGTTATTCCTGATGGTGTTACTAGAATTTGGGTTGAAGCTTTTTGTGGGTGCATTTTTTTGGGTAGTCTGGATATTCCTGCTAGTGTTACTAGCATTGGGGATGGAGCATTTAAGGATTGCAATTTCCCAGATAATCTTAAGCAAGAATTAATTTCTCGTTTTGGGAATAAAATTTTTGGGTAACTATGATAGGTTTTGTTAAAGGCATCTTCTTCATGGAATTGTGAAGGAGGTGCTTTTGACGACTGATTTTTAAAGCTTTTGCCCTTACAGGGCGCAAGGTTGATTGCTGGTTTACCCAGGGCGAGTGCCCTGGGCTAGGAGCTTCTGCCCCTTCAGGGCGTGTGGGGTGGTGAGCTTGCTTCATTTTTTCGGGGCGTGCTTCACCCATTTACTAAAGTTTTGTAATGGAATAAAAACGCCTAAAAACAAAAATGTAATCTCATGGGCTATAGATAATAATCCAAATGAAAAATTCTTTCGCTTGGTAATCAAATAGTTATCCCTTGTTTTCTTTCTATTATTATAAAAACATTCTTAGAACGTATAAAGCATTTTCAACGCATTTTTTATGTTTTTATGCAATAAGTTGAGTTCTTTTTTTTCTCTCTTTGAGGTAATCTTGATTTCATTAAGCATTTTTCCCAATAACGCTCCGATTTTTCCCAAGAAAACCCCGATTTTTCCCAAAAATAGCAGTTTTTCGGGAAAAGTGTGGGAAAAAGCTTGCAGCAAAATAGGGGTGTTTTATTGGCTTTTTGTTAATATTTTGCGATTTTTCATTGTTTTTTCCCTACTGAGCTAGTAGGTCATTTGTTTTTCCCAAGAAATGCCCGATTTTTCCCAAATACGTGGGTTTTTCGGGGGAGTTGTGGGAAAACGGTTGTTTTGCCTTTGTTTTCGCAGTACTTTTGCAGCGTCGAAGAAACAAGACAACGCTGAAATGGTTTGGTGCTCTTGAAAACCTCTTCGTACAATTATATAATATGTATACTCAGATTATGAGAGTGGTGCAGCAGGGCGAGACCTTCGCTGTGCAGAGTCAGAAAAGTGAGAACGGACAGATGATGAAATGCAACATCGTTCTCCAAGAGATGGGCGGCAAGTATGAGAACCAGTATGCTGCGGCAATGCTCGGCAATATGGCCCAGTGCAAGTTTGCTCCGGGCGAGCTGGTGGCGGTAACGCTCCGTTTTACGACTCGTGAGTATAATGGTCAGGTTTATCAGGATATCCTGGTTACGGACATTGAAAAGGCTTTTTAAAGGTAAAAAGGTAAAAGGGTAAAAAGGTAAAAAGAACCTTAACCCTTTGCAACCACGTTACCATAAAAGGTAAAAGGGTAAAAAAGTAAAAAAGTAAAAAGGGAGGCTTCGCTTGGAGACTTATTGCGGAGATTCTTAGTTATTAACTGAGTTGAAACAGAGGAGGATTTTCCATGGTAAAGCGCGCAACAATCCGGATGTTTCTTCTCCTAAAATTCAATTCAGATTATGGTTAAGAAAGTAAACAAGGTTCAGAACAATGCTCAGAATAATGTTCAGAACCAGCAGGTGAATAATAATGACTGCCAGCATGTGCAGTTGGGTGGAATGGCTTACTATGATGCTAAGCAGTATTTCCTCTTCTGTCCCCAGGAATCGGGGGTGAATAAGGTTCCTCGATTCCGTTCGATGGGCGTGGCTCAGCAAATGCCTGACGGAACGTTTGATTTCGTGGTTCAGCACCGCCTCAGAACTCAGTCGGAACTGATTAAGAAACTGGCGCACGGTCGTGTGAGCAAGACCAAGGATGGGGCTATTCAGCTCACCTTGAAGGTGTTTTGCCATGAGGGAATCAACATCGCCCAAACGCTGGCTGTTGAGGCAGAAGAAGGAGCTGAGGCGGTATTGGATTACCAACTGAAACATTAGGATTTTTGTATTCAACTTAAAACGATAAGTAGAAACAGATAGATGAGTTGTTATTTAATTAAGGTGGAGAATGGGCACAAGGTTGCCCGCTCCATCACCTCGGAAGAGGAGTATAAGCAGCTGCGTGGAAGCAACGAGCAGAAGGCGAATCTTCGTCTGGCTCGTGCCGGAAACGATGCTGCGAAACGGAGACTGGTACAGTTTAACTACTCCGGCCACTATCCGCAAGGGGTAGTGAAGGGAATGAAACTGCCAAGCGGTGCTTTCGGATTTGATATGGATGAGCCGGAGGCTTTTGCCAAGGCTGCCAAGCTGCTGCTGAAGGAACCGGACAAGTACGGACTGCTGATGCTGGAACGTAGCGCACGACAGGGCGGACATGCGGTGTTTGAACGTGAAAAGGGCAAGACGATTCTGGAGAATCAGGTACGCATCTCCACGATGCTGAAATGTGAAATGGATACTTCGGCTCACGACATCAACCGTGTTTATTTTACCACTACATCAGACGCTGAAGATTTGCTCTTCCTTTCACCACGACTCTTCAAGGATGAATATGATGAGGCTGCTGTGGCTGCTGAAGGGAAAGCTCTAGAAGAAAGAGAACGGTATGGGAAGGAGGAACTGCCGGAAGGGGCGCACAAGGCAAACAAGCATTATGAGCCCTGGAAAGAAGAATTCAAGAAGGATTCTCAAGGGGTTTTTAAGGGTCAGGAATTTAAGAATTCGAGAAATTCTACTTCTGCTGCTTCAGCCTCTACTGCGTCAACTGCTGCTGCGTCAACTTCTTCTACTGCGTCAACTGCTGCTACTTCAACTACTTCTGCTGCTCAGGACAATTATCTTGGGATTCCTTATGGGGAAATCATTAAGAAGTGGTGGCAGATGTATAATGATGGGCAGGAGCCGATGCGCTCCAACCGCAATACGTTGACCTTTGAGCTGGCTGTGAACCTGCGCCACATCTGTGGTTTTGACCGAAATCTGCTGGCTCAGATTATTCCCTGCTACGATGGGTTTCCCGAACAGGAAAAGATGGCTTGCATCAACTCGGCATTGAACGAGAAGATCACGCAAATGCCTAAGCGACTGAAGGATGTGCTCTCTGCCATCCGTCAGGAACGAATGAAGCAGGGAAATGCGGGTGGTGGTTCGGCGGCTGACAATGAGGCGCTGGTAAATGCGCTGGACGAGGCTAACGCCAAGGACGATCTGTTCTATTATAATGCGCTGCCTAAGTTGCCGCAAGGCATTCGGGATTCCATCAGCGCAGTGGGTCCGGCACTGGCACTGCCTGTAATCACAGCCATCTGTCCTGCCATCGGAATGCTCGCCACGGGCGTGAAGGTTTCCGTTCACGGCAAGATGAACTCGCTGAACCTCATCTCCTACATCGCCGGAGATTTTGCATCTGGCAAGGGTAGTATTGACCCCGTGATTGACGCATGGACTTCGGAAGTGAAGGAAATGGACAAAATGTATCAGCAGAAGGAGGATGAATGGCGAGCCAAGAAACGTGCAGCCAAGAACAAGAAGGAGCAGCCGGAAGAGCCGAAACTGCCTGTAAGATGCTTGACACTGAACAATACGGTGGCGAATCTGGCTGAACGACTGGCTAACACGGAAGGCAAGCACGCCTTCTCGTTTACTCCGGAAGCAGACACCGTAGCACAGAAGTGGAAATCGGCAATGAGCGACTTTTCAGTCATGTTGAGACAGGCTTACGACGGAACAAGCTATGAGCGTGAAGCTAGAAGTGCAGATGCAGTGAATGTTCATATAGACAGACTGTTATGGAACGTAGTGATGTGTGGAACGCCTGATGCGCTCTATCGAGTAGTAAGCAATTATACGGATGGTTTCCAAAGCCGTATCATCGTGGCAAAAACGCCCGATAATACCTTCACTCCACTTTCTGACAACATGCATGTAATGAACGAACGTCAGCGCGACCGCATCATTCAGATTGCTCATCTTCTGCCTTTGCTGACCGGTGAGGTGGTTCTGCCCAAGCTGGAGGATAAAGGTAGGGAATGGCTGGAACAGATAAGACTGGAAACGATGAAAAATGACGACAAGGTGAAAGCCCGCCAGCGTTTCCGTATCTGTCCAACCACCATGAGAATGATGACCTGCATCATGCTCTGCAAGGTTCTGGAAACGCTGATTCAGAAGCATGGTTTCAATGGAGCCGAGAAACAGCTGAAGGAGTCACCTGATTTGTGGAAGGGAATGCTCGTAAAGACGCAGACACCAACCATGCTCGAAACCTTCAATATCCTGGCAGATTATCAGTTGGACAATGCACTCTACTTCTTCCGTAGTCGCATAGAGGATGCGTTCTCATCCAAGAATTATTGCAGTCAGTCTGCTTACGACAGAAGTCGCAGAGGTAAGAATGATTCCATCTTTGAGCGGCTGGACGTAACCTTCAGCTTTGAGCAGGCAGAGCAGCAGAGCATTGCAGTTAAGGGAGCAACAGCCACCCATGAGACGGTAAAACAGATGCTAAAGAACTGGAAACGTCAGGGGTTAATCTGTGTATTACCTGACATGCGCTATCAGAAAGTTTCTCCTACAGTCTAAAGAGGGTGTCATTAAGGGTCAAGGTCATTAAGGGTCATTAAGTTTTTCGGTTCTTAAATCAGGCTTAATGGCCGGCCTTGACCCAATTATTCATTATCAATTATTAATTGTAAATTATCATGAACATCAATATATTCCGCCGTCGCTTCACTCCATGGAGTGTGGATGGCACAATGGTTATAGGTGGCAAGATTTTCTGCGACACCTTAGAACGTCCTAACCGTCATTTGCCAGCAGGACGTTATAAGATTTCTCTCATTCCTACCAAGCAAAAGAAGGTGTCGGAGACAAAGAAGAAAAATAAGTATGAAAGAGGAAAATATGAAATTGTTATTAAGCCTGTTATTCTGTTAAGATCCCATTACGTGCCTCGTACTGTTAGGCGCAGAGCTCGCTTCGTGCCTGGCAACGGTCCGCTACGTCTGAGAAACAAGAGTATTATTCTGGGCAGGTCTCATTATACCGGAATCGTTACGCAATCAGAAAAATGCTATAATGAATTTTGCCAGTTGTTGGATGAGGAATTCAAGAGGATGAAGAAAAAGCATCTACCGTGCAGAATCAATCTGTTTATCAGGGATTTGGGTGTTGACGAAATCCCCTTCAATTATCTGCTTATTTTTCAATAATTAATATTCAATATCATGCGTAAGATAAGGGAAATCATCATTCATTGCAGTGCGACCAAGGAAGGTCGCAACTTCACCGTAGCGGATATTGACCGCTGGCACCGCGAGCGCGGAATGCGCTGCATAGGTTATCATTTCGTGATTTATCGTGACGGCAGCATTCATGTAGGCCGTGCGATAGAGGAGGTTGGCGCCCATTGCAAGGGTCATAATTCCATCAGTATAGGCATTTGCTACATCGGCGGCTTATCAAAGAAAGGCAAGCCGAAGGATACAAGAACCCGAGACCAGAAAGCGGCAATGCGCTCGCTCATCGAGCAGCTGAAGGAGGAATATCCGTTAGCCACGATTCATGGTCATAATGAATTTGCCAACAAAGCCTGTCCCTGCTTTGATGTAAAGAAGGAGTGGGGGAAGAAGTAGACACAAAAATAGCGGATCTGTCACAGACCCGCTATTTCCTATTATTTTAAATTTTTTAAGATGTTTATTAAAAATTTTCTAGCCTTATACAATGCCCTGAGCCATCATAGCCTTAGCTACCTTCAGGAAGCCGGCTACGTTTGCACCCTTTACGTAATTTACGTAACCGTCTGGCTCAGTACCATACTTCACGCAGTTAGCGTGAATATCGTTCATGATGTCGTGGAGCTTAGCATCAACCTCCTCACGAGACCACTTCAGACGCTCTGAGTTCTGGCTCATCTCAAGACCTGATACGGCAACACCACCTGCGTTGGCTGCCTTACCTGGAGAGTAGAGAATCTTAGCATCCTGGAATACCTTGATAGCCTCTGGAGTAGTAGGCATGTTGGCACCCTCGCTTACTGCGATTACGCCGTTGGCGATGAGAGCCTTGGCTGCCTCTTCGTTGATTTCGTTCTGAGTAGCTGATGGGAGAGCGATGTCTGCCTTCTCAAACCAAGGCTTAGCACCCTCAACATATTTTACACCATACTTCTCTGCATACTCCTTGATACGGCCACGCTCTACGTTCTTGAGCTCCATGATGTAATCGAGCTTCTCGCGGTCGATTCCGTCTGGGTCGTAGATGTAACCGTCTGAATCTGAACATGTAACTGGCTTAGCACCCAACTGGAGCAACTTCTCCATAGTGTACTGGGCTACATTACCTGAACCTGAAACCAAAACAGTCTTGCCCTTGATGTCAATACCCTTGGTAGCGAGCATGTTGCAGAGGAAGTATACATTACCGTAACCTGTAGCCTCAGGACGGATCAATGAACCACCGAACTCCTGACCCTTACCGGTCAAGACGCCCTGGAACTGGTGTGTCAACTTCTTGTACATTCCGAAGAGGTAACCTACCTCACGGCCACCTACACCGATGTCACCAGCTGGAACATCCTCGTCTGGACCCATGTGACGATAAAGCTCTGTCATGAAAGCCTGACAGAAACGCATTACCTCGTTGTTGCTCTTGCCACGTGGAGAGAAGTCGGAACCACCCTTAGCACCACCCATTGGGAGAGTAGTAAGAGAGTTCTTGAATGTCTGCTCGAAAGCCAAGAACTTCAAAATACCCAAGTTTACTGACTTGTGGTAGCGAAGACCTCCCTTGTAAGGGCCAATCGCGTTGTTGTGCTGTACGCGGTAACCCATGTTAGTCTGTACGTTGCCCTTGTCATCTACCCAAGATACGCGGAACTGGATGATGCGGTCTGGAATGCAGAGACGCTCGATGAGGTTTGCCTTCTCAAACTCTGGGTGCTTGTTGTACTCTTCCTCGATAGTACCGAGAACCTGACTAACTGCCTGAATGTACTCAGGCTCATTTGGGAATCTTCTTTGGAGATTCGCGATTACTTCAGATGCTTTCATAATCTTTAATCTTTTATTGTGTTTAAATTCTTATTTTTTATTTCTGCTTGCAAAGATACATGTTTTTCTTGAAAACACCAACAAAAAGAAAGAAAAAATGCAGAAAAAGTAGAAAAAAGTCATTTTTTAACATTTTTAGCCACGTTTTGTAGCGCTTTTGTGTACGCACACCTTATTATATAAGAGACGTTTTTTCGGGGTTTAAGCCTTTATTTCTGTTTTAGGGAATCTTGCATTCTGACGACTTCTGTTTATCTATCCTGCGCCATAGGGCATAAATGAGCAGGATGATAGCGTAGAGACTGATTACCTGAGGCAGACTGATTCTTACGTTTTCGATGCTTGCTCCAGGCAGCATGCTAATCAGTTTTATGGCTGTATTCAAAAACTGGGTGATGCTGGTAAGGGCGCCTGATGTAAGGCTGATGAGTGGGGCGACAACCGGTGTTATGGGCGCCCATAACGTGAGTGGGGAGAACAGAATTAATGCTGCTCCAAGATATAGGATGAGGGTTGCTGCGGGAATGGCGATGTAATTGGTGAGAAGTGAATAGCACGATATTCTGCCGAAGGTGTAGACGATGACCGGAAGGGTTCCTATCTGGGCTGCCAGTGAAACGCAAAGGAGTCCCCATGCCCAACGGATGAAACGGCTGCGGATGGGGAGGAGGGAGTAAAGGGGTGAGAAGAACAGCAGAATGGAGGCTACGGCAAGGAACGAAAGCTGGAAACTCAACTCGAAAAGATAGAGCGGACTGATGAAGAGCATCAATATATAAGCTGAGGCTAAGGTGTTGAGCGGCAGACCGGTACGATGGAAAGCTAAACTTAAGCTGTAGGCTGAAAGCATGATGGCTGCACGGACTGCACTTGCCGGCAATCCTATGAGAAAAACGTAGGTCCAGATGGAGATGAGGGACAGGATGATGGTGTAAACTGAGTACTTTCTGCCGCCTAGCAGAAAGATGAAAAGCTGGAAGATAATGCCTATATGAAGTCCGCTTACTGCCAGGATGTGACTGGCTCCGGAAATGGAGTAACTGTTGCGGGTGTTCGAATCGAGTGCGCTCTTGTCGCCCAGCGCCATGGCTGCGATGACTGCATAGTCTTGCTGTTTTACGTGAAGGGAAACCAGTTTGCTTTCAATATTGCTTTTATAGCGTTCGGTATTGATTTTTGCCCGTGTGAGGTAAGACAGTTCCTGCCAGTTTTTCAGTTGTGTAGAGGTTGGGGAATCAGCTATTTGCTTACAGGTAAGAAAAGCCCCAAGGCTCAGGATGCATAAATGAATCATCACGCATTGGGAGTAGATGAGAAACTGGTGGCTCCTGCTGAAGTAAGTTTTTTGGCTTAAGAACTCAGTAAGGAAAAAGATGATGCTGCCAAGGGCGCATGAAATGATGGAGATGATGAGCCAGAAGCGCATGTTGAAATCATCATAGCCCCATTTGGCTATGATGATTCCGATCGTTAGTGTGAGGCTGATGGTCATGAGCGGGGTGAGGGATAGCTCTTTCATCATTCCTCTTTCCTTTTAAAAGATGGTAGTTTATCTATTTCTTGAATCCGAAGATGCGCTTGATGAATGTCTTCACAGCGTTTTCTTTCTTCTGTGGATTTACGATAGGGGTGTGCTTGCGTGCAGCCGGCTTGTCGCCCTTTTTCTGGGCTACGCCTCTGCCACGGCCGTTGCTGCCTGGGCGAACATTGTTCTCGGTGCCTGGGCGCTGCTGGTTGCTGTTATTGCTGTTATTGCGGCGCTTCTGGCTGTTGCTGTTCTTTGGCTGCTCGCCTGGCTGGGCTGGCTTTCTGTTCTGCTGCTTTGCGTTCTGCTGCCTGTTGCCCTGCTGTGGCTGCTGCTTTGCGTTCTGCTGCTTGTTGCCCTGCTGTGGCTGCTTGCCGTTTTTCTGCTGAGGCTTGTTATTGTCCTGCTGTGGCTGCTGTTCGTTGCTGCGTGGTGCTTTTTCCTGACGCTCGTTTGGCTTGTTTGGCTTACGCTTGTGAGAAGTCTGGTCGCGGTCTTTCTGTCGGCGGTTCTTGGCACTGTTCTTTCCGGCCTCGCCGTTTCCGCCGTTACCGCGTCTGTTGTTTCTTCCGTTTGCGCCTTTCTTCTTCGGCTTGTTGAGCTTGATGTATTCAGGACCTTCGCCGCATCCCTCAGGGAGAGGCATTTTGTCTACCACCTTCTCCAGGAACTTCTCTATCTGCTGGAACCAGTACTGGTCTTCTTCGCTCACGAAGGTGATGGCTCTACCATCGCGGTTGGCACGGGCTGTACGGCCGATGCGGTGAACGTAATCTTCTGTATCGTGAGGAACATCGTAATTGATGACCATCTCAATATCATCGATGTCGATTCCGCGCGCCACAATGTCGGTAGCTACGAGAACATCATACTGTCCGCTCTTGAACTTGAACATCACATCATCGCGCTCAGCCTGTTCCAGGTCGCTGTGCATGGCTCCGCAGTTTACTCCAATCTGCTGGAGGGAAGCTGCGAGTTGCTTCACCTTGAATTTACTGCCGCTGAAGACGATGACACGCTTCAGGTCGCCCGCCTTGAAGATGTCCTTGATGATGGTCATCTTCTGGGTTTCGTAGCATACGTATGCTTCCTGCTTGATTTTCTCGGCTGGCTTGCTGACGGCAAGTTTGATTTCTACCGGATTCTTGAGCAGGGTCTTAGCCAGTTCTTCTATCTTCTCAGGCATGGTTGCCGAGAACATGATGGTCTGGCAGGTTTTTGGCAGTTTTGCCGCGATGGTCTTGATGTCGTCAGAGAAACCCATGTCGAGCATGCGGTCGGCCTCGTCGAGGATGAAGAAGCTTACCTTGCTGAGGTCTACATTGCCCAGAGAGATATGGGAGATGAGGCGGCCCGGGGTGGCGATGACTACATCGGCGCCCATGCGGAGGCTGCGCAACTCCTGATCGTAACGGTTGCCGTCGTTGCCGCCGTATACGGCTACGCTGCTCACGCCCTGCAGGTAATAGCCGAAGCCTTGCATCGCCTGATCTATCTGCTGGGCGAGCTCGCGGGTTGGTGACATGATGACGCAGTTGATGGCGTCTTTCGGATAACCGCCGTCATCGAGCTTGCTCAATACTGGCAGCAGATAGGCTGCGGTTTTGCCGGTTCCGGTCTGGGCTACACCCAATACATCGTGACCTTCTAATATCTCTGGAATGCACTTTTCCTGTACTGGAGTGCATGTGTCGAAGCGCATGTCATATAATGCGTCGAGCACGTTGTCGTTTAAATCTAATTCGTCGAAATACATTCTTCTATAGTTTACAGTTTACGGTTTATAGTTTATAGGGAGCACGGCTGCTATAAACTATAAACTCTTAATTATTAATTGATAATTACCTCGGTGCCTTGCGGTAGCAGAAGTAGGCTACGATGGCGAAGAGGAAGTTTGGAAGCCACGCTGCCAGGACAGGCGGGAAGTTGGCCTGGATGGCGAAGGTGGCAGAAACCGTCTGCAGCATGATGTAGCCGAAACTCAGCGCAAGTCCTACGCCCAATGCTGCTCCCATGCCGCCTTTGCGCTTGCGGGCTGAGAGGGAGACGCCGATGATGGTGAGGATGAACGAGGCGAAGGAAGAGGCGATGCGCTTGTGGTATTCTACCTCGTACTGCACTACGTTGCCCGAACCGCGGTTGATTTGCTTGGAGATGTAATCGCGGAGCTCAGGACTGGTGAAGGTTTCCTGCTGACCCTTGGAATAGACCAGGTCGGTAGGTTCCATCATGATGATGGTGTCCTTCTGGGCTCCGCTCGTAATATGCTCCTTCATGCCCTGGAGCTTGCGGATTTTCCAGTTGCTCAGCTTCCAGTGATACTTGCTGTCGGAAATGGTGTCGTACTGGATGTCCATCGCTGTGAGGTGGCTTACGAGTTTCTTGTCCTGGAACTTGTCGAGACAGAATCCGTAACCGCGTTTCATGCTGTTGTCGTAATGCTGCATATAGGCAATCACTCCCTTGTCTACCTGCAGCTGTACGTTCTCGGCACTGGTATTCTTCTTCTTGTTCTTGTACATCGTCTCGAAGTTCTGCCTGATGACGGTTCCGTGGGGAATGACGTAGGCTGAGAGCCCGAAGGAGAGGGCTGAGAGCAGCACGCAGGTAATCATGTATGGGCGAAGGAGACGCTTGAAGGATACTCCCGACGCCAGGATGGCGATGATTTCGGAATTGCTTGCCAGCTTGGTGGTGAAGAGAATGACCGCCACGAACACGAACAGCGCACTGAAGAGGTTGGCAAAATAGGGCACGAAGTTGGCGTAGTAATCGAAGATGATTGCGCGCGCCGGTGCATGGTGCTCTGTAAATTTTGACAGGTTCTCGTTGAAGTCGAAGACGATGGCGATGGAGATGATCAGGGCGATGGAGAAGAAATAGTAGCCCAGAAACTTCTTGATAATGTACCAGTCGAGCTTCTTGATGTACCTGAACGGGTTGAGAAACCTGAATATGCGCAGGAACCGGAGCTTGTGAGCCAGCCAGTGCACAGCCCTGATGAGCCACCCGAACTTGCGGGAAGCCCATCGGCCGGTGCGGTAGAGCCGGCGGTGTTTTCTTATTTTCTTAAAATCTTTCATGATGCTTGCTTACTTAAATTCTTCGGCCAAGCTGGTCGATGATGGAATTCTTCCATGCCACGAAATCGCCCTGCTCGATATGATGGCGGGCATCGGTCACGAGGCGCAGATAGAAAGAGAGGTTGTGGATGCTGGCTATCTGCATCGCCAGCAGCTCCTGGGCCTTGAAGAGGTGGTGGAGGTAGGCCTTCGTGGTTACGAGGTCGATGTCGCAGCCGTCTGGATCTACCGGACTGAAGTCTTTCTCCCACTTCTTGTTGCGCATGTTCATCGTGCCCTGATAGGTGAAGAGCATGGCGTTGCGGCCGTTGCGGGTCGGCATTACGCAGTCGAACATGTCTACGCCGCGCTCGATGGCTTCGAGGATGTTCTGCGGGGTTCCTACGCCCATCAGATATCTCGGCTTGTCTTTCGGCAGAATTTCGTTCACTACTTCTATCATCTCATACATCACCTCGGTAGGCTCTCCTACGGCAAGTCCGCCGATGGCATTTCCGTCGGCTCCCTTGTCGGCAATGTATTTGGCTGCTTCGCGGCGCAGGTCCGGGAAGGTGCAGCCCTGAACGATAGGGAAGAGGCTCTGCTGATAGCCGTAGAGGGGCTCGGTTTCGTTGAACCGCTTGATGCAGCGGTCTAGCCAGCGCTGGGTGAGCATGAGGCTGTTCTTGGCGTACTGGTAATCGCTCTGTCCCGGCGGACATTCATCGAAGGCCATCATGATGTCGGCTCCGATGATGCGCTCGGTGTCCATCACATTCTCCGGTGTAAAGAAGTGCTTGCTGCCGTCGATGTGGGAGCGGAACTCGCAGCCTTCTTCCTTGAGCTTGCGGATGCCGGTGAGCGAGAAGACCTGGAAGCCGCCGCTGTCGGTGAGGATAGGACGGTCCCAGCCGTTGAACTTGTGCAAGCCGCCTGCTGCCCTGATGACGTCAAGACCTGGGCGCAGGTAGAGGTGATAGGTGTTTCCGAGGATAATCTGTGCCATGACCTGCTTCTTGAGTTCCTCGAAGTGGACGCCCTTCACGCTTCCTACGGTTCCTACGGGCATGAAGATTGGGGTCTTGATCTGTCCGTGGTCGGTGGTGATGATGCCTGTACGCGCATCGCTTGCTTTATCTGTTACTTGTAATTCAAATTTCATTTCTATTCTTTTTTATCATTTTCCTCAATGCTGAAGTCTGTCGGGTTTTTCACCTTCTCGTCGGTCAGCGCGAACTGCCAGACGTCAGCCACATTCTCTACATAGTGGAAGTCTACGCCCTTGAGATATTTCTCCGGTATTTCCTCTACGTTCTTCTGGTTCTCCCTGCACATCACGATGTGCTTGATTCCTGCCCGCTTGGCTGCCAGAATCTTCTCCTTGATTCCGCCTACCGGGAGCACTTTGCCGCGGAGGGTAATCTCGCCGGTCATGGCTGTGTTGGCACGTACCTTGCGCTGGGTGATGGCTGAGGCGATGCTGGTGGCGATGGTGATTCCGGCAGAAGGACCGTCTTTCGGGGTGGCTCCCTCAGGCACGTGGATGTGGATATTCCACTGCTCGAAGATGCGGTAGTCTACCTGGAGCAGGTCGATGTGCGACTTGACGTATTCCAGTGCGATAATGGCTGATTCCTTCATCACGTCGCCCAGATTTCCGGTCAGGGTGAGCTTGCCTGCCTTGCCCTTGCTGAGCGAGGTTTCGATGTAGAGGATTTCGCCGCCCACTGAGGTCCAGGCCAGTCCGGTTACTACTCCTGCATAGTCGTTGCCCTGGTAGATGTCGCGGTTGAACGGCGGATTGCCCAGCAGGTCTTTTACTTCGGCAGGGGTGATGGTGTAGTTCTTCAGCTCCTGGTTGCAGGCCAGTTTGTAAGCCATCTTGCGCAGACTCTTGTCAATCTGCTTCTTCAGCTGTCTTACGCCGCTCTCCCGGGTATAGTGCTCGATGATGAACTCGAGGGCATTCTTGTTGAAACTTACCTTCGGCGAAACCTTGTCGAGTCCGGTGCTTTCCAGCTCTTCCGGTACGAGGTGGCGCTTGGCAATCTCTGTCTTCTCTTCGGTGATGTAGCCGCCTACTTCTATCAGCTCCATACGGTCGAGGAGCGGACGCGGAATGACGCTCAGGTCATTGGCTGTGGCGATGAAGAGTACCTTGGAGAGGTCGTAATCCATATCGAGATAATTGTCGTGGAAGGCATTGTTCTGTTCCGGGTCCAGCACTTCGAGCAGGGCTGATGCAGGGTCGCCGTTGAAATTGCTCTGCGCCACCTTGTCAATCTCGTCGAGGATGAAGACCGGATTGCTGCTGCCTGCCTTCAGCATGTTCTTGATGATGCGGCCCGGCATGGCTCCCACATAGGTGCGGCGGTGACCGCGGATTTCGGCTTCATCGTGCAGACCGCCCAGCGACATGCGTACATACTTGCGCTTCATGGCTGCTGCGATGCTCTTGCCCAGACTGGTCTTTCCTACGCCCGGAGGACCGTAGAGGCAGAGGATAGGACTCTTGCCGCCGCCGTTCAGTGCTCTTACGGCGAGGAATTCCAGGATGCGCTCCTTCACATTCTCCATGCCGTAGTGGTCGTGGTTCAGAATGCGCTTGGCACGGGTCAGACTGAGGTCGTCCGGGGTGTAGGAATTCCAAGGTAAATCTACCATGGTCTGCAGGAATCCTATCTGTATCGAATAGTCAGGACTTTGCGGGTTCAGGGTGTCGAGCTTGGCAATTTCTTTCTTGAAGATCTTGGCTGTCTCTTCGCTCCAGTTCTTCTGTTTCGCCTTCTCCAGAATCTCCTTCTTCTCCGGACTGGCGTTGCCTTCTCCCAGTTCTTCCCTGATGTTCTTAATCTGCTGCTTGAGGAAGTATTCCTTCTGCTGTTCATCAAGGTCGTAGTGGGTTTTATTCTCAATCTCAGTCTGGATGCGTAGCAGATGGCGCACCTTGTTCAGGGATCTGATGGCAATCATGATGCGCTCGCTGAGATTTTCCTCTTTCAGCATCTTGATTTTATCCTCGATGGAGAAAGGGAGGAGGGAGCACATGAAGTTGCACTGCATGTGAATGCTCGAGAGTTCGTTGATTGCCTGGATGGCCTCGTCAGTATAGTTGGCGTTTGATTTGATATAGTCTGTCGCTTCGTAATGGAAGTTCTCGTAGAGCATTCTGAAGAGTTCATCGTTGTTCTCGTCAGGCCATTTCTCCGGAAGACTTTTTACGTCAATTACTGTGTAAGGCTCTTTTTGAACGAGATGTTTCATCTGACATCTGCCCAGACCCTGGATGATGATGCTCATCTGGTCTGTGCCAGGCATCTTAATCACCTTGATGAGTTTGGCGAAGACACCTACAGGGTAGAGGTCTTCTTCGTAGGGTGATTCTGTATCTTTGTTCTTCTGGCAGAATACGCAGAATATGGTGTCTGGTTTCTTTTCCAGCATCCGGACGAGATTCAGACTTTCCTTTCTGCCCACAACGATAGGGGTCATGTTGGTAGGGAAAACTACAATATCTCGCATGCAGAGGGTAGGGTACAAACCTTCTTCCTGGTCTTCGATCAGGGTTTTCGGGTCGCCCTCGTAATCTGCAATCATTTGTATTCGGGTACTTGTTCTTCTATTATCCATTTTTTTGTTATGATTTCTATTTTCCGTGCAAAGGTACTCATTTTTTATGAAATATCGTGGAAGATGATAGATTATTTAATAATAAAATTGCTTTTTCTATATATTAGTACCCGTTTTTATAGATGTAAGTAGCTGCTTTTGCAGGTGGAAGTGGCAATTTCTGCTGTTTGCGATAAAATAAATCGGCGGCGCATTCGTTTTCTTCTGTAAAGAGACAGAAGAATTTATGGGTAATTTTCGATTTAAACAGTTTGAGATAGAGCAAGACCGTTGTGCCATGAAAGTGGGAACTGACGGTGTTTTGCTGGGTGCATGGGCGCAAGGTGGCAGGCGGATTCTGGACATTGGCTCCGGAACGGGACTGATTTCGCTCATGATGGCGCAGCGTTTTCCTGAAGCTGAGGTAGTGGGGATTGATATGGATGCTGATGCCTGCGGACAGGCGAGGGAGAATGTGATGGCAAGTCCGTTTCGCGACAGGGTGGAAATAGAATGCTGCAGACTGCAGGATTTCGGGGGAGCTTCGGAAGCTGCTGAGGCTTTGGAGACTGCTGAAGATTTGAAGGCTGCCGGTGTTTTTGATGCGATAGTGAGCAATCCTCCGTTCTTTGTAGATAGCTTGAAAAATCCGGACAGTAAGAGGGCGATGGCGAGACATACGGACAGTCTTCCGTTCCGCGATTTGTTTGCGGGTGTAAAACGGTTACTTTCTGATGATGGTATTTTCTCTGCAATTGTTCCCGTAGAAGTAGTGGAGCAGTTTGTTGCAGAGTCTTGTATATTAGGTTTTTATCTTATACAGAAGTGTGGTGTAAGGACGGTAGAGCGCAAACAGCCAAAGCGCTTTATGCTGAGTTTTGCCAAGCATCGCATTTTGCCTTATGAAGAGCATGTTGAAACGATGATGGATTCGCAGGGAAACCGCTCGGAATGGTATAGGAAAATAATGGAAGAATTCTACCTTTTCTAGGAGTGTTAAATGTTAAATGTTAAATGTTGAATGGATAGCGTTTAATGATTAACTGAGCTTACTTGCGAAACTTCAGGGAAATCACCATTTAACATTTAACATTTAACATTGTTTCAAAGGTTCAGCTTCTTCTGTACCAGTTTGCTGATAGCTTCTACTCTTTTGCTCTGGCGCTGGATGTCTTTATGAATATCATCGCGCACGGCATTGAAGTCGTTGAAGAAATCGGCAAAGGCAGACTGAATCATGTTCGGCTTGCGGTCGTTCTTGTTGGCAAATGGGTTCACCAGCATCTTGATTCCTTTTTCTTCCAGGTGAATATCAATCTCTGCCCCCGTCATCACAGGGTCGCCATCATAATGGATTACGCCTGGCTGACTGCGGGTGATATGGAGCTTCTTGCAGCGGAACGACTTGATCTTCGAGTTCTTGTCCAACGTCTTGTTGAACATGTCGAAACTTACCTGAGGCGCCTCGATTACATCGAATGGTTCCATGATGACGACATCCATCAAACCGTCGCTCATGGATGCTTGAGGGGCAATATAGGCATTGTTGCCATACTGAGATGCGTTGGCGCAGGAAATGAGGAACGCCTTATACTGCTTGGTGCCCGTCTCGTCCTCCAGCGTGTAAGTCTCAGGCTTATACTTCAATCCCTCGCGCAGGATATTTTCAGCATAAGTGATAGGACCACGCTTGCCGCTCTCGGCAAACTTCATGCTGACGAAAGCGTCAAAGCCCATGCCGCAGGTGCAGAAGAACGGGTGGTCGTTGATGACACCATAATCCAGATCTCTAATCTGGCATTGGTTGATGACCTCTATGCATTTCTTCAGGTTCATCGGGAGCAGCAGATGTCTTGCCAGTCCGTTGCCCGAACCGCAAGGCAGAATGCCGAGGGCAGTATCGGAGTGAACCAGTGAGCGGGCCACCTCGTTGACGGTTCCGTCACCACCAACCGCCACAACCACATGTACATGGTTGTTCTTCGCTTCGGTAGCAATTTCCGAAGCGTGCCCAGCTCTTTCAGTCATTCTTATCTCGTACTCAAAAAGCTCTTTGTCCAAAACAGAATCTATCAGACTGGGAACTGCCGCCTTGCTGGCTGTTCCTGAAATCGGATTCATGATGAAAAGTATCTTTTTCTTCATTATATAGTCAAGAGTTTGTAAAATTTAGGCTGCAAAAGTAATAAAAATACCCAAAATAACAAGAAATATCGATTAAAAAAACTATAAAAGTAAACTTTCTTATAAAAAAAGCCATTTATTGAGTTCTTTTTTGTATCTTTGCACCCTGAAACTTAGAAAAATATAAAAAAAGATAATAAAGTACACCTATTAATAATGGGACAATTACAAGAAAGATACAAGAATTATCGTGAACCTCAGAAGTATATGGCTGCCGGTGTGTATCCATATTTCCGCGAGATCACAAGTAAGCAGATGACAGAGGTAACCGACATCGATGGTCATAAAATCCTGATGTTCGGTTCTAATGCTTATCAAGGTTTGACTAACGACCAGCGTGTTATTGATGCAGCAAAGGCTGCGCTCGACAAGTATGGTTCTGGTTGTGCAGGAAGCCGTTTCCTCAATGGTACGCTCGATTTGCACGTGCAGCTCGAAAAGGAGCTTGCTGAGTTTGTGGGCAAGGATGAAACTTTGTGTTTCTCTACAGGATTCTCTGTTAACCAGGGTGTCTTGGCTTGCGTAGTAGGTCGTAACGACTATATTATCTGCGATGACCGCGACCACGCAAGTATCGTAGATGGCCGCCGCCTCTCATTCGCTACCCAGCTTCACTACAAGCACAACGATATGGAAGATTTGGAGCGCGTGCTCTCTAAGCTCCCTGAGGAGGCTATCAAGCTCATCGTTGTTGACGGTGTGTTCTCTATGGAGGGCGACCTGGCTAACTTGCCTGAAATCGTTAAGCTCAAGCATAAGTACAACTGCTCTATCATGGTAGACGAGGCTCATGGTCTTGGCGTATTCGGCAAGCAGGGTCGTGGTGTCTGCGACCACTTCGGTCTGACCGATGAGGTAGACCTCATCATGGGTACATTCTCTAAGAGTCTGGCTTCTATCGGCGGTTTCATCGCATCAGACAAGGATACGATCAACTTCCTCCGTCACAACTGCCGTACTTACATCTTCAGCGCCTCTAACACTCCAGCTGCCACAGCAGCAGCTCTCGAGGCTCTCCACATCATTCAGAATGAGCCAGAGCGTTTCGAGAATCTCTGGGATGTAACCAACTATGCCTTGAAGCGTTTCCGCGAGGAAGGTTTCGAGATTGGCGAGACAGAGAGTCCTATCATTCCTCTCTACGTACGCGATGCTGAGAAGACATTCGTTGTTACCAAGATGGCTTACGATGCAGGTGTGTTCATCAACCCTGTTATTCCTCCAGCTTGTGCTCCTCAGGATACATTGGTACGTTTCGCACTCATGGCTACTCATACTAGAGAGCAGGTTGAGCAGGCTGTCCAGATTTTGAAGAAGATTTTCGTAGAAGAGGGAATCATCAAGTAAAATCAGATTTTCCGGTCTGAAATCAGATTTGCCGGTCTTCTCGGTTTGACAGATTCGGGCAGTCGGTTTCTGATTTAAAAGTTTAGCAAGAATGGTTGCGGTTCTTAGCCGCTACTATATATAATAAGGTATAAGGGCAATTCCAGATAGGGGTTGCCCTTGTTTTTGTCAGTATCCCAGCCATTTTGCATTAAAATGCATATTTTTTTGAAAAAAAATTAGGGAAAAATTTGGTGGAATCGAAAAAATGTAGTACCTTTGCACTCGCAATTCAGAAATGATGCTTAAAGCAATGCTTAAAAGGTGTCGTAGAGATGAGTGAGCGGGGTGTAGCGCAGTCCGGTAGCGCGCCTGTTTTGGGAACAGGTGGTCGCAGGTTCGAATCCTGTCGCCCCGACAACAAGAAAGCTAAGAAGAGTCAAATCTTCTTAGCTTTTTTGCTATATAAAACTCCCGCCATGGATGGGCTGGAGGTGGATAACGGAACAGAGTAATTATTATATACGTTTTAATTTTATAGAATCATGATTATTACGATAGCGCGCCAGTGTGGATGTGGCGCTGTTCGCGTGGGCAAGCTGCTCGCCGAAAAGTATGGTATTCCTTTTTATACCCGTAAAAATATGATGGAAATGGCTGAACAGAGAGGAGTGCTCGACGAGATGGAGGCTTTCTTCGATGAGCGGCCGGTAGATGAACTGCTCTTCTCGATGTCGTCGCTTGGCGAAACGCAGAGGGCGCTGACAGAAAAACCGCTCCATACACTTGCCGATATGATAGGCGATGAAGACTGTATCATCATCGGCCGTTGCGGAAACTATATCTTCCGCGAGCGCAAAGACCTGATTTCTGTTTTCCTGAGCGGCAATCTGGAGGCTCGCATCAAGGAGATTCAGGAGGAGAAGGGCTTTTCGTATGATGAGGCTGAGGAGTTTGTGGAACACACCGAGGATTGCAGAGTGGCTTATCATAAGTATTATACAGGCCTTACCTGGGGAAATGCCGATGATTACGACATCTGCCTGGATACTGTGCGCCTGGGCGTAGAAGAGACGGCAAGCCTCATTGAGCAGTACGTTAGCTTGATATAAGAGAGGGCTTTACCTTTGGCCTTCTTTCGGACCTTTTTCCTGAGGGAATCCGATGGAATCGGATTCAACGGTGGCTCGGAGGGAGACATGGTAATCATAAAGTTCCAAGTTCAAAGTTCCAAGGTTTAAAGTAATTCAACATGAAGTTTTTAATTCAATTTTTGATAATCATAGCGTTCTCCTTTGCTGGGGAATTGCTCCATTTTTTGCTGCCATTGCCTATTCCGGCAAGCATCTATGGCATCATCCTGCTCTTTCTTGCGCTGGAAACAAAACTGATCAAGGTGAAGCATATCCGCGAAACCAGCAGTTTTCTCATTGCCATCATGCCCGTGATGTTTATTCCGGCTGCCGTAGGACTGATTGATTCCTATCAGGATATCGGCAATGCATGGTTCCAGTATATCGTAGTTACGGTGGTCAGCACCTTCGTCGTGATGGGTGCTTCGGGCTGTATTACGCAGATGGTAATCAGAAAAGGAAAGGAGGCGAAGAAATGAACCAGTTATTCCAGGATTCTGTCTTCTTCGGTGTTCTCATCAGTCTGGCAGCCTACGGCATAGGCATGCTGCTGAAGCTGAAGACGGGATGGTCGCTGATGAACCCGCTGCTCATCTCCATCATCCTCGTCATCATCACGCTCCTGCTGACGGGCGTAGATTACAAAACCTATTCGGCGGGCGCCAACAGTATCAGCTATCTGCTCACACCAGCCACCATCTGTCTGGCTGTGCCACTTTATCAGCAGGTTGAGCTTCTGAAGAAGAATTATCGGGCTGTGCTGATCGGCATTGTTTCGGGCGTGCTGGCGAGTCTCTGCTCCGTTCTCATTCTCGCCCTCATCTTCCATTTCGACCATGCGTCCTACGTTACCTTCCTGCCTAAGAGCATCACTACCGCCATCGGTATCGGCGTTTCTGAGGAGTTGGGCGGTCATGTTTCGGTTTCGGTGGTTGTCATCATCGTAACGGGTGTGCTGGGCAATATCTTTGCCGAGAAGTTCCTGAAGCTTCTCTCCATCAAGGAGCCTATTGCCAAAGGTATCGCCATCGGCTGTTCTGCCCATGCGCTGGGTACGGCAAAGGCGATGGAAATGGGTACCATAGAGGGAGCCATGAGCAGTCTGAGCATCGTGGTTTGCGGTGTGATGACGGTTGTTGGCTCATCCATCTTTGCCTTGTTTATGTAGAATCAGATACAATAATATTTCCCTTTTTCCGTTTTTATAGATATGAAACGGAAAAAGGGATTTTTGTATATAATGGGTGTAGGGATGGCGATGAGCGCCCTGCTTGCCAGTTGTGCCGACGATGAGAGTTTCTCAACGTCGAGGGGAGATGTGCTCTCGTTTTCGGTAGATACGCTGAAGATGGACACCACCTTCTCGAATGTGCCTACGCCTACCCGAAGCTTCTGGGTTTACAACCGTACGGGCAAGGGGCTGCGCTGCCAGTCGGTGCGTCTGGAAAATGGTAACCAGAAGGGCTATAGGGTGAATGTTGACGGATCTTATCTGGGCAGCGAAGCGGGATTCCAGACGCAGAATGTGGAGATCAGGAAGGGTGACAGCATACGTGTGTTCGTAGAACTGACTTCGGCGATGCAGAACAGCGAAGAGCCGCAGCTGGTGAGCGACAACCTGGTGTTTGCGCTGGAAAGTGGCGTGGAGCAGAAGGTGAACCTGAGGGCGTTTTCATGGGATGCGATGAAACTCAATTCGCTCGAGGTGAAGCAGGACCAGCTGCTGGAGAGCACGCTGCCGGTAGTGGTTTATGGCGGCATCAGGGTTGATGAGGCGGCTACGCTGACCATTGCTCCGGGCACCCAACTCTATTTCCACGAGAATGCGGGTTTGCAGGTGTTCGGTTCGCTGAAGATTGAGGGCGAAAAGGACAGGGAAGTGGTGATGCGGGGCGACCGACTGGACCACATGTTCGATTATCTGCCTTATGACCGCACACCGGGACAATGGCAGGGCATCAGACTGATGTCTTCGGCTCATGACTGCAGGATTTCGTTTGCTGATATTCATAGTGCCTACGATGCTGTGATGATAGAAGCGGGCGATGCTACGAAGCAGAAACTGCTCATCGAGAATGCCACGATTCATAACAGTCAGGGCTACGGTGTGAGGATTGATTCTGCCAAGGTGCAGGTTTACAATTCGCAGATAACCAATTGCTTAAACCATCCGCTCTATGTTGAGGGTGGCGATGTTGAGGTAAACGGCTGCACCATAGCCCAGTTCTATCCGTTTGACGGGCGCCGCGAGTCTGCCATCGGTTTTGCCTCTCCGCTGCCTCGTTTCGAGGTGAGAAATTCGCTCGTAACGGGCTATCATGATGATGAGGTGGTCTGGGAGGCTCCGAAAGAGGAGGATGCCTTCAATTTCCTCTTCGACCATTGTGTGTTGCGCACGGAGAAGCTGGAGACGGACGACAGTCTGAAGTTCACCCATGTGGTTTATGAGGACATCAAGGATACGACGGTGTTTGCCGAGAAGCATTTCCGCCTTTTCGACACCGACAATCTGAAGTATGATTTCCATCTGCGCAAGGAGTCGGCAGCAATAGGTAAGGCAGATGCCGAAACCCTGCCTGCAACCGACCGTGATGGTTTGCCGAGAAAGAAAGAGCAGCCTGCCGCAGGATGCTTTGAGTATAGGGAGGAATAAGAAGCGGGTGTGTCATAAGATTCTTGCCTAGGGTATAAGATAAGGCACGGATTACACGGATTACACGGATTTATGTTTCTAATCTAAGCGATTATAATCTTATAAAAAATCCGTGTAATCCGTGTAATCCGTGCCTTAAAACTGTAGAGGACAAGCTTTATGCCACACCCTTTCTGTATCTTATTCCTTCATGTTCGAATCTACGAAGCTGAAGGGGAGAAGGTCTTTGATGCTGTCGAAGCAGTAGATTCCGTTCTCGCCATAGAGCAGGATGCGAACGGGGCGCTGGTAGCGGTCTTCCATCTCCAGTATCACCTGGCGGCAGGCTCCGCATGGCGAGATAGGCGACTTGAGGAAACCATTCCCGTTTCTCGCTGCTATGGCGAGCGTCAGGATAGGCTGGTCGGGATAGTTGCTCTGGGCACCGAAGATGGCGCTGCGCTCGGCACAGAGTCCCGACGGGAAGGCGGCGTTCTCCTGATTGGCCCCAATCACTATTCTGCCGTCGCCCAAGAGCAGGGCTGCTCCCACATAGAAGTGGCTGTAGTTAGCATACGCATTGCTGGTGGCAGCCTTCGCCCTGTTTACGAGCTCCTGCTCCTGCTGGCTCAACTCTGAGAGCTGAGCCACCATGTATCTGATGTTTAGGTTTTGCTCTTTCATAGATATAATGTTTTTATGATTTCTTTATTTCGTGTAGAAGTCGATGATGTCCTGCAGCGCCTTCTTGCATACTGGGCAGAATTCCGGTGTTTCGTTGATGCGCATACGGCAGTCCTGCACACCGCGGTAAACGCCCTTCAAGCTGTATCCGGCACCTTCGAAGACACCCACCTTGCTCACCGCCTCCTTCTCTTTCTTTGAGAGCGGAGTAGGAATCTTGGTCTTCTTGTCTATCATGTTCTCCCATTTTCCGTGGAAATCGGCAAGGGTAGTGATGTTCTTCTCCCAAGGCTCTACATCGTGAGGATACATCGGTATCTGCTCCTGCTCGTAGGCGTATTCATCGGCAAGTCCGGCAAAGGAATGGCCAAACTCATGCACCACTACCGGCTTGAACCATTTCTGGTGGCAGGTGGTGAGATTGTATGAATTGAGGATGCCGCCACCGCCATACTTATCCGAATTTACCAGCACGATGATGTGCTCGTAGGGGGTACCTGCCAGCCAGTTGTGCAGGTCTTTGAGATGCAGGGTGGTAAGGTAGCGGTCGCTGTAGAAGGTGTCGAAATGAGAGCTGAGGGCGGTCTCGTGCCAGATGCCCTGGGCTGGGATGCTAGGTCCGCTCTGCTTGGATGGCGATTTTACGGCTACGATGTTGAAGCGGTCTCTCATGCTCTTGAAGGGTTCGTGGGCGAAGATGGCCTCTGTAGCCTCCTGCGCATCTTTCAGGAAGACAGGCATTTCTGCATCGGTATAGCCTTCAGCCACGTATGCGATGTGGATGCATCGGGTGGTGTCGGCAGCCTGCTGCAGGGTGACGTATGGTGTAGGCTTGTTGCCTTTCTGATGAATCAGAATGTCTTTCGGCGCTACCTGGTGGGTGAGCGTGGTGGTTATCTCGCGGCGGTTGTTGCGCAGGTCGAGGGTGATGTCTACGGTATCTTTCGGCATCGGAACGAGGAATACGTTCTCGAAACTCTGCGTGTTCTTCTCTGCCTCTGGATAGGAGAGCCATTCCTGGAAGAGGGTGGAGAAGGAGTTGCGGTAGATGATTTTGCCCGAGCGGTGGTCGCGTACGGTTATCTGTCCGTTGCCCTCTACCGGGAGTTCGGCCAGTCGCTGCCGTTTGCCGTACCAGCGTGGCATTACGTTGAGTTCGTCTACGGCTATCATCTGCTGCTTCTGGTTGCCGGCAAAGGTATAGTCTACCCGCAGCGTCTTGTCTGTGAAATAGTCGTCAAAGTTTTGCGCCTTTATTGTGCCGGGCGCCATCAGCATCGCTATGGTGGCGAGGGATAATATCATTCTCTTCATTGTATTTTCATTTGAAATTCACATTCACATTCACATTTTATTCACATTTTCGGCTGGTGGCATGAAATCACCGAATCACCAAGTGACCGAATCACTAATCCCTTATCTCACCCTCAGCCTTGTTCCTACGCTTACCGGGATGTTAGGGTCGAGATGGTTCATCTTGTAGAGTTTCTCCAGTCGAATGCCATACTTCTGCGAGATGGTGTACATGCTTTCGCCCGGCTGTATCACGTGAGGGCGCTTCTTATACTGCTTAGGTGCCTTGGAGCGTTTCTTCTTCAGATAGATGATGTCGCCCTTGTGCAGCACGGCGTGCTTGTTGCGCTCGTTGTAGCGAGCCAGTTTGCGCCAGCTGATGCCCACCTCCTTGCCTATACTCTTGAAGGTGTCGCCTTCGCGGGCATAGAGATAGTAATTCTTGTTGAAGATATGGATAGGGTGCAGCAATCCTTCGGCGTTTACAGGCTGGTCGGTACCGCTGTGGGTAGCCATGAAGCGGTCGTAGCGCTTGGCCTTGTCATACTGGTTGAGCTTGTAGAGCTCTATAATCTGTATCAGCTTGCTGGCATACTGCGGGTTGGTGGCGTAGCCGCAGGCTTTCAGTCCGCGAGCCCATCCCTTGTAGTCGTGCTGCGAGAGTTTGAAGAGGCGTGCGTAGCGTGGCTGGCGCGCCAGAAACTTGCTGTGGTCTTCGTAGCTGTCTCTTGCGTCCTGGTATACGCGGAAGCATTCGCCCCGGGCATCATCGTCGTGGTACTGGGTGGGTCCCGTCCAGTTGTGACATTTTATGCCGAAGTGGTTGTTGCCCTGACGTACGAGGTCACTCCTTCCTGCCGCACTCTCAAACAGTCCCTGTGCTAGGGTGATGCTGGCTGGAATGCGGTAACGGAGCATCTGCTCAATGGCAAGATCCTTATACTGATTGATATATGTCTGATAGGCCTGGTTCCACTTCATCTGTGCGCCCATCGGGAGGCAGCAGAGCAGAGCGAGCCCTAAAATGTTTGCTTTTAGATGATTCATTCTGCAAAAATATAAAAAAAAACGGATAAATCGCGGTTTATTACAAAATTTTTAATATCTTTGCACAAAATATGACATACAAATGCAGGGGCTATCTGTCTCTTCTGAGAGAAACTGACTTGTTTTGTAGAAATAATGATTTTAATAATGAAAACTCGTACAAAAGTAATTATAGCTATCGGCTCTAACAGAAATCAGGAGGAGAATGTGTTGAAGGCGCATGAACATCTGAGTTGTATGTTCAGGAACTGCCTTTTCGGTCCGCGCATGTGGACTGAGCCTATCGGACTGGAGAATTCAGACAAGTTTCTGAATCAGGTGATGTTGGGGGAAACCATCTGCTCTAAGAAGTCTGTGCTTGCCGCGCTGCGGAGTGTGGAGCAGAGATGCGGACGCAGAATCCGTGGTCCTTATCGTAAGGTAGATGTTCCGCTGGATCTCGACCTTCTGCTCTATGGCGATGAGAAATTGCACGAGAGCGAGTGGGAGCGTGATTATATTCAGAGTTCTATCAGCTACCTCGAAGAGAAGGATGCTAAGAGGGATAGGAAATATTTAAGATAAGAAAATCCGTGTAATCCGTGCATGAAAAAAGAAACGGGAAACCCGAATCTGGTATGTAGATTTACAATACCGGATTCGGGTTTTCTGTTGTAAGATTGAGTTCTATCACTCTTCCTTCTTTCAGCGACTTCTGCACGTTGATGATGCGCTGGTTGCTGCTGCCCCTGAAGAAGAGGTCTTCATCGCGCAATTCCTGTACGAAGGGACCGTCTACCAATACATCGATTTGGCGGAGGAGTTCCAGCTGCTCGGGATTCTTCACGAGGTTTTCGAAGAGATAGCCCGTAAAGCACCAGATGCTCTTGCTGCTCTGCTCCCTGATGGCGCGCGCCAGCTCGGCAAAGCCCTTTGCCTGAAACATAGGGTCGCCGCCCGAGAAGGTGACGTTGGCGAAGGGGTCGCTCATGATTTCCTTCATCAGCTCGTCGGTAGAGGTCATCGTGCCGTGGCTGATGTCCCACGACTGCGGATTATGGCAGCCCGGACAATGGTTGGGGCATCCCGCACAATATATGGATGTGCGGAAGCCCGGACCGTCTACCATCGTATCATGTACGATGCTTAATACGCTAATCATTAATCACTAATCATTAATCACTACTTTTTTCCTCCGATATGGGTTACTCGGTCGTGGAGCTCGGCAAGCTTGCCGCTGTTCCAGCGGTCTGTAGTACCTACCAGATAACCGGTGATGCGCTGCAGCTTGTCTATGTGGTGGCTGCCGCACTTAGGACAAACTTCGAGGTGGGCGTCAGCATTCTCGTAGCCGCAGTCGAGACAGCGGTTGCGGTTGTGGTTTACTGAGCCGTAACCCATGTTGTACTTATCCATCATGTCTACCACGCTCTCGATAACAGAAGGGTTGTGGGTAGCATCGCCGTCAATCTCTACATAGAAGATGTGGCCGCCACGGGTCAGGTCGTGGTATGGGGCCTCGATCTGTGCCTTTTTCAGGGCTGTACACTTATAGTATACAGGCACGTGGTTAGAGTTGGTATAATAGTCGCGGTCTGTAACGCCAGGGATGACGCCAAACTGCTTTCTGTCCTTCTTTGTGAACTTACCGCTCAATCCCTCGGCTGGAGTAGCCAGGATAGAGTAGTTGTGATGATACTGCTCGCTGAACTCGTTGGCACGGTCGCGCATGTAGGTAACAATCTTCAGTCCCAGCTCCTGTGCCTTCTCGCTCTCACCGTGGTGCTTGCCGATGAGGGCAACCAGGCACTCTGCCAATCCGATGAAGCCGATACCCAGGGTTCCGTGGTTGATGACGCTCTCGATGGTCTCTTCCGGCTTCAGGTTTTCTGCGCCTACCCAGAGATACTTCATGAGCAGAGGGAACTGCTTGGCCATCGCCGTCTTCTGGAACTGGAAGCGCTCGTCGAGCTGCTTGGCTGTGATGTCGAGGATATTGTCGAGCTTGGCAAAGAACATGTCGATGCGCTGCTTTTCGTCTTCGATGCCCATGCACTCGATGGCGAGCTTCACGATGTTGATGGTAGAGAAGCTCAGGTTACCGCGGGCGATGCTGGTCTTCTCGCCCCAGCGGTCTTCGAACACGCGGGTGCGGCAGCCCATGGTTGCAATCTCCCACTTGTAGCGCTCCGGATCATCAGCACGCCACTTCTCGTTCTGGTTGAAGGTGGCGTCGAGGTTCAGGAAGTTAGGGAAGAAACGGCGGGCTGTTACCTTGCACGCCAGCTTGTAGAGGTCGTAGTTTCTGTCCTCAGGCAGATAGTTTACGCCTCTCTTCTTCTTCCATATCTGGATAGGGAAGATGGCTGTTTCGCCATTGCCTACGCCCTGATAGGTGCTCTGCAGGATTTCGCGCATGATGCAGCGGCCCTCGGCGCTGGTATCGGTACCGTAGTTGATGCTTGAGAATACTACCTGGTTACCGCCGCGGCTGTGGATGGTGTTCATGTTGTGGATGAATGCCTCCATCGCCTGATGCACGCGGTTTACGGTCTTGTTGATGGCGTGCTGCTCCAGGCGTTCGCGGCCCTGCAATCCGTCGAGCGGCTTCTCTATGTAGTCGTCGATAGGCGCATCATAGAGGTTGCTCAGGTCTTCGCCTGTCAGCTTCTCCAGGTTCTTCACCTCTTCCTGGTACGACATGCGTACGTATGGAGCCAGATAGAAGTCGAAGGCTGGGATGGCCTGACCGCCGTGCATCTCGTTCTGGCAGGTCTCGAGAGAGATGCAAGCCAGCACGGCTGCGGTCTCGATGCGCTTGGCAGGACGGCTTGAACCGTGACCGGCTGTGAATCCGTGGTTCAGAATCACGTCGAGCGGATGCTGCACGCAGGTGAGACTCTTGGTTGGGTAATAGTCCTTATCGTGAATATGTATATAGTTGTGCATGACGGCGTCGCGTACATCCTCAGAGAGGAGGTAGTCGTCGACGAATGGTTTAGTGGTTTCTGAAGCGAACTTCATCATCATGCCGGCTGGTGTGTCGGCATTCATGTTGGCGTTTTCACGGGTGATGTCGTTGTTCTTGGCATTGACGATGCTCATGAACACGTCGCGTGTCTTCGCCTTGCGGGCGATGTTACGCTGGTTACGGTATGCGATATACTTCTGGGCAACATCTTTGCGGGCACTCTTCATGAGTTCCATCTCGATGGCGTCCTGAATGGCCTCAACGCTCATCTGGCTCTTGCCGCGATAAGAGATGTGGTCGGTTATCTGCTCGATAAGAGCGGTATCTTCACCCTTGTCGGTATGCAACATGGCCTTGCGAATGGCTGCCATGATTTTCTGTTCGTTGAATCCAACGATGCGTCCGTCACGCTTTACTACTGTCTGGATCATTTTAGTATTACTTTTACGATTAATGTTTAAATTACTTAGTATTAAGTCTTTATGACTTGAAGAGGTAGATAGGAACCTCCTTTTGACATTGCAAAGATATAAAATATTTCTGAAAGTAATTACTTTTGGACAACTTTTTTATCGTTAAAAAATATTAAGTCACTGATAATCAGGCGAAAACGAAAAAGTTTTGGAAAACTTTGATAAATTTCCGTTTTCCGAAACGTTTAAGTTGTTATCTATCAGCGTGTTGCGCATTTTGTGCGCTTGTGTGCGTTTTCCCCTTGTTGTCTGTGCTTTGTGACAGAATGGAGAAAGCAAATCGCCGCAACGCCCGTGTATAGGGCATTGCGGCGATTCGGGGGTGATTATTTTGCTTGTCGCTTATAGTCGAGCGCAGCTCCGATGGCGGTGCAGAATTCCGAGTATTTCGGTATTCTGAACCTCACTCCGTAGAGTTTCTCCATGGCTGGGAACACCTCGCGGCATTGCGGCAGCAGGGTGAGGTTGCCGATGAGCACGAAATCCTTGATGCCCGATTCGAGCGATGAGAGGATGGTAGCCGAACCTATCGACTGCAGCACCATCCAGATGAGTCCCATGGCGATGTCTTCACGCGAAGCGTTGGCCTTGGCGTTGCTGAAGAGCGATGCGGTGGCGTTCATCGGGAGTCCGGGCAGAGGCTTGGCGCTGATGTCGCCTATCAGCAGGTTTATCTTGCTCACGTCGCCGTCCTTGGCGAGGTTGATGATCTGCTTGATGTCATCGGTCTTGAGCATGATGCGGCTCAGTCCTGCCAGGGTTCCGCCGCCTATGCCGATGCCTCCGATGTGCCTTATCTCGTTGTCATCGCATTTTACGAGCGATGTACCGGTTCCCATGCTCACCACGATCATGCGGTCGAGCTTGCTCTCATATCGGGCGCCCAGTCCGTCGGCCACGAATTCCTCGCTCTTCGAGGTAGGCAGTCCGTAGATGGGCTCGTCGATATAGGCAGAACCTACGCCTGTGAGCATCACCTGTTCTACATCGCTCAGCGCAATCTTGTTGTCGTGAAGATACTTGCCGAAGGCTCCGTAGAGCGAGGTGATAGGGTCGGTGGCCTTGATGCGGATGGGGCTTACCACCACGCCGCTTTCATCGATGCCCACAATCTTGGTCGTAGAGATGCCTACGTCGATTCCTATAACAATCTTTTTCATTCCTTTATATATATAATAATGTGTATTTTCTCAGAAGATGCCCCTCTAGAGCACGCCCATCTTGCAGAAGGTGATGAGCACGGCGTAGCCCACTATCATGCTCAGGATGCCCACCGTGAGTCCTGCCTTCACCATGTCGGTCTGCTGGATGAGGCCGGTAGAGTAGGCGATGGCGTTAGGAGGGGTTGAGATAGGCAGCGACATGGCGCAGCTGGCCGATACCGCTACTCCGATGAGGATGGTAGAGGTGCCGCCGATGGTGTTGAGCTTGTCGCCCATGCCGGCGCATACCACCGTGAGGATAGGGATGAGCAGGGCGGCGGTGGCGGTGTTGGAGATGAAGTTACTCAGGATGAAGCATACCAGTCCGGATACGGTCATGATGACCAGCGGATTGAATTCTGCAAACGGAATGCTCTTTACGGCTGCCTCGGCAAGACCGGTGCCGTTCATCGCCAATCCGAGGGCGAATCCGCCTGCCACCATCCAGATGACAGCCCAGTCAATCTCCTTCAGGTCCTTGGCTGTAACCACTCCCGTAAGGGCGAATATGGCGATAGGGAGCATGGCCACGGTGTTGGCGTTGATGCCCAGCTGCTTGCCGAATACCCAGAGCAGGATGGTTGCAAGGAAGGTGACGGCCACTACCGTGGTGCGCCAGTTGTGCTGCATGTTGCCCTCGATGTTGAGCTCGATGGTCTTGGCAGAGAACGGGAACATCTTGCGGATGATGACCCATGCCATGAGGAGCATGATGAGCACCATAGGGGCCATGATCATCATCCAGTCGCCGAAGCTGAGACCCAGGTTCAGTCCTGCAGGGTCGTTCAATACCTTGAAGGCGAAGGCGTTAGGCGGGGTTCCGATAGGGGTTCCCATACCGCCCAGGTTGGCTCCGATAGGTATGGCCATGGTGAGCGCCACGCGGCCCTTGCCCGAAGGCGGCAATGATTTGAACACCGGTGTGAGGAAGGTGAGCATCATGGCGGCGGTGGCTGTATTTGATATGAACATCGAGAAGATGCCGGTGATGAGCATGAAACCCAGCAGCACGTTCTCAGAACGCTTGCCGAATGGCGCAATCAGGGCCTTCGCCATCATCACGTCGAGTCCGCTCTTGGTAGCGGCTATGGCGAGTACGAAACCGCCCAGGAAGAGGATGATGGTAGGGTCGGCGAAGCACGCCATCACACCCTGATAGTCGAGCAGCTTGCCCATCTCTGCCTCCGAGCCTTGCATGATCTTAAAGGCGGAGTCGCTGACGAAGAACAGCAGCACGAAGATGATTACTACGCTGGTTGCCCATGCCGGTATGGCCTCGGTGAGCCAGAGCATCACGGCCATGACGAAGATGGCTATGACGCGCTGCTGCACAATGGTGAGCCCGTCGATGCCGAAGCTGTTGATGGGCAGGTTCCAGACGATAACGGTAAGCAGAGCCGTTATGAGAAACAGCAATGCTTTCTTGCGATTAAAATCGCCATTCAATACTTTCTTTACAGTTTCTTGCATTATCTTTCTGTCTTAAGGATTATTTTCTTGCAAAAATAAGTGTTTTTTTTGTATTTAGCAAGTTTTTTTGCAGAAATAGTGAAAAAAATGCCGAAAAATGTTGTTGTTTCAAGAAAAAATGCTATATTTGCAGAGGATTTACCGATAACGGCTATCGGTGATGCCGAAAACTTGGAGCACCCGGAAGGGTGATTCAGCGAACCTGATATTGTCTAATCAATTAAAAGGAGATAAGGAAATGAACAAGTCTGTAGTATTTATTATCATCCTGCTCGTGATAGTTCTCTCTATCATAGTATCGCAGTACTTCCACAAGCGCCACCATGAATATAAGATGGCAGACATCGAGAAGGCTATCCGCAAGGCTTATCCTAAGGGTGTAGGCTCGATAAGCAAGGAAGAACTGGTAACAGCTGTGAAGAAATACTTCCACTGTTCGGCGAAGGAGGCTCATTATATAATAGGTGTAGCCCGCCGCAAGAAGCTGGTTGATATCGCTGCAGAATATGTTACCATCATGTTTTGAAATAAGATAAGAACATTATATACGTTTTAGCCGTGAGGCTAGGCTGTTGATTTGGTTTGAAAAAAAGTATTATTTTTTGAGGCACAAAGGATTGTTAGCGACATGCTGATTTCGAAGGGGTTATGTGTGGGTTAGCATGTTGTGTTCGGGACGTCTGGCAAATTGCCTTCTATCTAAATTGCCAGACAAAGTTTACCCTCCCTAGGACTTTTTAAGACCTGGGGAGGGTTTTACTTTTCAGGCTCAGCACCTTTTATTCAAGTCCGTCGCCGCCGGTTTCGCTTCCGGTTCCGCCAGTAGAATCGCCGCCCGATGGGGTGTCGCCTCCGGATGGATTATCGCCTCCGGATGGATTATCGCCGTCGGATGGGGTAGTAGGAGGCGTATCGGTAGAGGTAACCTGCTTCACCACCTTGCCGTTTCGGTCGTAGCAGGTGATGTTGACGGAAGTCTCTTCGAGTTCCTTCTTGATGTCGGTGTTAGGCACGAAGATGATGTATCGGCGGGTGATGAGGTTGGCGCTCACCTTGTTCACATCCTCAACGGCGGTAGAGTTAAGACCGAATCGGAGGCTGCCCAGTCCTGGCACAGCCACGCTGTGGCCCTCGGTGGCCCATGCAGCAATCACTTCGCCTATGGCCGACCATCCGGCGTTGATCACCGCCTTAGGCAATCCGCTGCGAACGGCGGCTTCTTCTATCACCTTCGTGGCGTTGAGCTGGCTGTAGAGTTCAGCCTGCATCACGAATGCCCACTTTTGCTTACCTTTTTCGAACGCTACGTTGCGCTCAATAGCTTTTACTTTAATACCCATAATTCAAATCGTTTTTTTAAATGGTTAAACAAATCAGTTTACATGCAGCTGGTAACGCCGAGTGTGGTGCCTACGGCAGTAAGTACGGCGATAATCACCTGCAAGATAGTTTTCCAAACTTCCTTTTTCATTTTCTTTTTCCTTTCTTTTTTTAATGGTTCAACAATCAGTTTTTTTAGTGGTTAATTCAGCCTATCTTTGAACGACAATGCAAAGATACAACATTTTTCTCTGAAAAACAATAGTTGTCCCGAATCACGTGCATCCTTGTCCCGAATCACGTGCATTCCTTCCTCATATCCCATTCTCTTCCGCCTAATTTAACCGCCATTAATTTAATGGCCATTAAATCAAATGTTAAATCCGTTAACATTATATGGCATGTTTTGCCTTTCCAACTGCGTCCCGATGCAGTCGGCGCTACGTCCCGACGTATCGCCATCTGCGTCGGGACGTGGCTGGCGGTGCGTCGGGACGTAGTTTTGGGGAGGTAGGCTGATAAGAGGAATGCTCCCTGGAAGCCTGAAAAGTGAAAAAGTCACTCGTCACTCGTCACTTTTCATTTTTTTCCGTTTTTCAGTAGTCCTTTTAGAGGCCTATAGAAAGAAAGGGGTATAATAAATACATTATAATAATGTACGCGCGCGAACATTACTATATATGAATAATATAATAGATATTAGCTTCTGTCTTCTTATCTTTATGAAGTTGCAATATGCAGAAAAATAAAAAGTGACGAGTGACGAGTGACTTTTTCTCCTTTCCCGAATTTACTGATTTGGAGAGTGAATGTTTAAAAAGTGATAAAAGGTAAAAGGGCATGAAAGAAAAGTGGATAAAATGTTTGTGGTATACGGATTTTTTTGTACTTTTGTAACTAACAACTATCAAAAATCTATAAATGATCAGAACATTAAATCTCCCTGTTGAGCTAATCTATTGCGAGAAGGGAAAAAAAGGATATGAGACATATATGGCTGACGACCCTACAGGCATCAACCAGGTGTTGGACAAGATGTATGGTGCAGCCTTCAAAAATCCCGATGCGGAATTGTATTATGAAGAACCATCCGTCTTCTTTGACTGTGCCTATGAATTGGCAATCAGGCTCAAACTTCAGAAGTATCCCAATCGATACATCAGTATGAAGCAGCTTGATCGGTGTATTGAAGAGGCTTTGGATGATGGTAATTATGAAATGTTATGGGAAGATTATTATCTCGTATACATGATGGCTTATGCCCTTCTGGTGCTCAGGCAAGATAATTCTTCCGAACAGATGGAGTTCCTGGAGTTTTTTAAAAAGTATCTGCAGAATCCTTCTAACTTCGAGGGTTTACATCTTTTCGGTGACTTATGGAATGTATTGGACGAAGAACTTGAGAAAGGGTATATCTACAATTTCGACATATCTCCCAAGCCGATTCCTGCCAACCGATTAGGTGAAATTACGGATTTTAGATTTCCTAAGCCGAAGTTTGAGGAGGACTTTATCTTCCTTTTCAAACTTTATCAGACTAGTGATGAGCAGCAGAAACTGAATGACGAAGTTATGCGTAGGAATCAGAACGTTCCGGACCATTTCAACTTTGCAACCCGCATCTCCAAGGGAGAGTTTGTGCATACAGAACCTCGCATGATTCAGGTTCCAAAGAATGTGCCCGAAGAGTTGCAGACCTATGTGGATATTGCCAATTCGGAGACGTGTTACTGGCATAAGCTGATGATGTATTACAAGAGTAAGTGCGAAGTCTATGAGAAACTCGATATTCAGGCTGTTTTTATGCAGAATCTGACAGAGATGGGAAAGGGTATCGACGAGCACCAGCAGCAGTTGCTCATAGAGCAGAAAGAGAAGTATGCCAAGATGCTGGATGAAAGAAACGAGCAGTTGAAGAAGGCTATTGAAGCTATCAAAGACATGAACAGGCGCTCGGAGGCGCAGTTGAAACTCTTTGAATCTCTGAAAAAGCTTATCGGTTCTGATGATTTCCAGCCAAAAGAACTCATTATCTCTCTGACCCAGGAGAACATAGAGAAGTTGAAGAATGGGGAAGATGTGGATTTCCAAGTAGCCGAGAGCCCGCTTACACATCAGCCTGAACTAATCCAGAACACCGTCTTCTGCCAGATGTTGGAATATCTCATTGGCTATGCTATGGATATCCGGCTCGTGAGCGATGAGAATCTGCCTAGCATCTGCACAGTACTGGAAATGCTGATAGACAACGAAAAACTGGCAGGACAGCTGGACGGAGATGTTTATAGGGCTTACAGCAAGCGGATTCACGGACTGAAAATGGAGCGGGAGAAACTGAAAAGTGAGATGGCTGAGCAGAAGCATCAGAAAGAACTGAGAGAAAAGGCGGCTCAGCAGGGGCAGGCTATCACCGTGCAGGGCGACTTTGTGGCGCAGAAGCATGTGGTGGACAAGAGCTATGGCGACCTGTTCAATCTTGAGGCGGGTACTACCTGCCAGCAGGGAGCTACGACAGAGCAAATCAAATCGATCATGAAGGAGTTGGGCAAACTGGTCCCTTCTCCCATCAGCTTGCCGGATATAGATAAAGAATAGATTATATACAATGGGGAATATACTGATTAATAAAAATTACGGTGATATTTATAACGTACAGTCTGGTGCCACCGTGGTAGCGCGTGGTGCAGAGGCTGCCATGATGCGCGAGCAGATACTGGCGCAGCAGAATGCTGACTTTGATGGGCAGGAGATTTTTGATGAGGTAAGCGATGCAGAAATCCGTAAGAAGAAGGTACATCATGCCATCCTGCAGATGCGGGAAGAGAAATGTCCGTACTGCAAGAACAATTTCTTCGGCTCAGGACAAGCTTATCAATATGCTTATCTCTATGCCCTGATGACCGATGGAAAATGCTGCGAAAAATATCATCTGCCACGTTTCAATAACTCGCTCGAATTCTTGCAATATCTGGAAGAATTGGGGGTGGGGAAGGTATGTAGCGACCAGACCATCGACAACCGATTGAAACTGATGAATGATTCCTATCCCAATTGGACAATATTAAGGGGGAGTGAAAACGATAATCTCATAGCCAATAAAGTTGCCTCCCGCTTTCTAGTGTTATATCGGGAGGGATAACAGCAGCATCTAAGTCTGGCGGCTGTTTCCCGAGCGCCCAGAAAGGGCAAAAGCATTAAGTTTAAAGATGCTTTTGCCCTTTCTGGGCTTTTTTTATGTATATGATTCCATTCTGTTATCCTATTCATTATCCCATTCATTATAATCATTATCCCAATCATTATAGAGCCCCCGAAAGCTATTGTTTTCGCCCTTTTTCTGTTGTATCTTTGCATCAGAAACCAAGAGATGAACTTTGGTTTCACAGGAATGTTTAATTATTAAATCGTTTATAATATGATTAAAGAAAAAGTGCAAAACCAAAACGCAGTAGAACCTGAGGTTGAACCTCATCTTCTTGCATGGCAAACCGGAAAACGGCAGTTGCCCAAGGCGAAAGATCTTCCACCTATCTTCAGAGAACTGGTGATGAACGCCCCGAAGACGCTGCAAACCCTTGTCTTTATCACTGCCACGCCAGCCGTTGCTACCTATGCTACGAGGCTCCGATTAAACTATGTTTACGACCAGACTCCCTCAGCCTGCCTCTTGCAGGTGATAGTCTGCGGTGACCAGAGCTCAGGAAAATCTTTTGCCAGATATGTGGAGCAAACCATCATGCAGCGGCTGCTGGATAGAGACAACGACCAGCGAAGAGAAGAGCAGAAGTATAATGAACTGAAGCGGCGCCAGGGCAAGAAGGATGGCAAACTGCCTCCCGAACCAAAAACCGACATCGTGAATCTGCCGCCAAGTGTGAGTATCACCATGCTGATGAAACGAGCCGATGCACCGGTAGTGAAATATGGAGTGCCGAAAACACTCTTCATGTTTGCCGATGAGCTGAGTACCATCACCCAGAGCAACAGGCGGGCCTTTGCCGACCTGAAGCAAATCATGAAAACCGCCTATGATCTCGGCTCCTTTTATGGTCAGGATTATCTGAGTGAGGCATCTTACAGTACGGTGGTGGATGTGATGCTCAACAGCCTCTTCTGCGGAACCCCTGCAGCTGTAGACCGCTACATGGATAAAACTGCCGTTGAGGGTGGAAATATTACCCGAACCATCCTTTGCCAGCTCGAAAGTCATATCGGTGAGGAACCGCCTACCATGCAACCCTTGACTCAGGAACAGAAGAATGAAATAGCTGGCATGATAGATAAGTTGATGAGAGCTACTTACTTAGATGAAAAAACGGTTCAGCCAGAGCGGTTGCTCAATACCGGATGGATAGACAAGGAGGTGACAAAATGGTGTGCAGAGCGCCGTGTTGAGGCCATCAAATCCTGCTCCAAGGCGTTGGATGTGTTCTATAAGCGCAGCTCTGTATCAGCTTTCCGTATCGCCGCCCTCTGCCAATATCTCTATGAACTTGAAGGAAAGAAGGGAGAGGCGGAAATCCACCGGTTGGTAAAACAGATTTATCTCTCGATGGCGGACTACATCTTGAAACAGATGACCGACAAATGGGGATCTATGTACGAGCAGATAAATGCTGATCATCAGGCTTCTACCTATCATACAAGTCAGCTCTATGAGAACTTGCCAACTGAGTTTACCCGAGATTTGCTGAAGGTTACTCTGGAACGTTTGGGGCAGTCATCGCCAGTAAAAAACGTAATCTACCGTTGGCAGAAAATGGGGTGGATCAGCAAGCTGGGCAAAGACCAGTTTCAGAAGATACAAAAGTAAGAATCTCTTTCTTAAATATTGATACAATGATAGAAAAAATGTATATCGAACGTTTGCGCCAGCTACCCATCGAGAAGGTGGCAGACGCCCTGGGCATGGGAATCCGATGGCACCAAGCCCTATGCCCCTTCCACAGCGACTCCCATCCGAGCCTCCACTTTTCGAAGACTCACAATACGTATCATTGCTACGTTTGTGGGGCTCATGGCGGAACCATCGACTTGGTGATGCATCGTGAGAACCTGAAGTTTAAAGAGGCTTGCCTTTGGCTGGCAGATGCCTTCGGGGTGTATGTCGGCGATGATTCCCGAAAGTTTTCCGACCGTAGTAGCCGGCGCCTCTCCCAACTCTATGAACTGGCGAATGCATCCCAGTCGTTGTCCGCCTCCTCTTCCGTGAACCCATCCTCCGAAGCCCGTCCCGCCGTGGTCGATACGGAGTATCTTGCCCTCTACGTAGCCCATCCCGTACTCACGCCAGAGGCTGAGCATTTCCTCTTCGAAGAGCGCAAGCTGAAGCGGGAGGTCGTAGAGTGGTGCCACGTGTCGAGTGTTTCCCAGCCCGCACCCTGCACCCGTTTTGGGCGTCCTTTCTATGATGCACCCTCGCTCCTCATCCCCTATTATGATGCCGACGGACGGCTGCAGACGGTGCAGAGCCGCTACCTGGGTACCGACGGCGAGGGCAGGGGAGGCAAGCAGGGTGCCAAGGCGAAGGGCGTGTCGAGGTTCAAGTTCCCGCGGGGCTCGCAATGTCACATCTACAACCTGCCCATCCTTCGCTGGCTCCAAGCCGATGAGCCCCTCTTCATCACCGAGGGCTGCACCGACTGCTGGGCGATGATGAGCACCGGTCGCAAGGCTATCGCCGTTCCATCAGCCACGCTTCTCAAGCCCGACGACATCGAGCCCCTGCGTAGCCTCAACCTCCACATCTGTCCCGACCAGGACGAGCCGGGTGAGCGTCTTTATCTGGAGTTGAAAGAGCGCCTGCCGCAGCTCGTGAGGCATCAGTTGCCCGAGGGCTGCAAGGATTTCTCGGATTACTATCTCCAGACGCTCGGGTAGCTATCTGCCATGGGATGGAAAAGGTCAACTGGTCAACTGTCACTTTTAGTAAAGTGCAAGGTCTCGCATTCTGTGACGGCCAGCCTTTTCTTCCTAGGCATCAGTAGATATTGATAGATAAGTTTAACCATTTAATAATCAAGAAAATATGAAGTTAATATTAAGTCGTTTCCGTACAGTTCGTGGCGCCGTAATCGGTCGCCTGTTTCAAGAGATATTAGACCGCAAGGGTGGTCTCATCGACCATGAGCGCATCTGCGATACCGTGGAGCGTGAGGGTGGCAACCTGGCTCCTGGTGAGTATCGGGTGGAGATAGCCAAGTGTTCGTTCCATCATCGCAAGATGCTGTTCCTGCATCGTCTGCAGTCGGAAATTTCGTCTCCTTCTGATGAGGCTCCATTGTCTTGTTCCTGTGAATCCTGTTCGTGTGAATCCAGCGCCTGTCAACCCTGTGCCGAAGAGCGCAAGCATCACGAGCGGGGGCATCTCTCGGCCCTTCATGCTGTGAAGTGTCCGATGTTTCAGCCGGGCAATGGTCCCTTCACGCTTCGTCAGGGCGGCATCTTGGTGGGCGAGGCCTGTCCTCCCGGCTTCGTCATCCACAGCCAGGATACCTTCCTCCAACTCTACGACCGCATCAAGAAGGTCATTGCCCGTAAGGGCGAAGTGGTGGTGGAAGTGAAGGAGGAAATGGGGTAAGGAACATCTTGAATACCACCTTGATATTGGGTAAATGATATAGAAAACGCAGGGATGCCGGGGGATTTCTGCGTTTTTTAGTTTCATTGCGTAAAAATCATCATGTTTTTACGTAATGAAACTATTTTTTTACCGAAAACTCCCCTCCGTACAGAAAAATAGGCTAACTTTGCACACGTATGGCAATTTATATTGCTACTATTTCCCTAGTTTATCATTTAATTATCACAAACTATTATGAAACATCGTTTAGCTTTTTTCTTCATCGCGTTATTGAGCTGTCTGTCTATCTCGGCTCAAAAGTTTGAACTGGATCCTCTTTGGGGAGATTCCATCGAGTGTATGGTAGCCTCGAAGACCGATTCGCTTTGGAAGATAAGCGAGCCTATCCAAAGTGTGAAATTCCCGAAGGGGATGGAAATCGAGTCGTGCGGAAAGGCCAACGGATATTATGTGGCATTCAAGAAGGATGGCGCATCCTATATGGCGTATATGGGAGATCTGAAGTTCAGCGCCGACAATCCTGAGGACACGGTCAATCCATTGAGCGAGGACACGGTGAAGAAACACTCCGCCCTGGGTCATTTCTATGCCACCTATACGCCTGCTGTGCTGGTACTTATATTGATGGGTATGATTTTGGCCACTTTCTTCGTGGCTCGCAAGAGTTCTCCGGCTGTTCCTTTGGCTCTGAAGGTTATACCGGTTTGCATGCTTCTCATATCCATCATAGAAGTGGTAGGCTACAAGGTTCTTGGTGGCGATATGTTTTGGTGGTGCGACAACGACCGTTATGGGTTCTTTGGCTCTTTATTCCGGGTAATCCCATTTGGCGCAGTAGTGGCTTTGCAGTTCTACACATTTAAGATGTTTGAGACCTTGATCTTCTCCGATGTTCCTGCAGAGGAGAAGGGGAAGCTTAGCCTTAAGCCTGCTATGGTGAGTCTTGCCGCGTGCTTACCGGTGTTGATAGCCTATGCCATGATCGTGCAGTTGTGGCTTGGATGGCAAGGGATGGTAAGCGACGCCATCATGTTCATCCTTTTCTTGGGTACTTTGGTTTCGGGTATCGCCATCTCTGTCAAGAAGAATGCCGAGGCGCTGGGCGCAGGCAAGGGCTTGATAGTCACCATCTTTAGCGTTATTTATCTCGTCGGACTTTTGATAGCAGCCTGGGGAGTTATCATCGTGCTTCTGAAGATTATCCTTCAGGTGCTGATGGTCATAGCCGGTATCTTAGCCCTTTCTGTCTTGGCACAACGTACCTATTATAAGGGTAGTGATGGACATGTCTATGCCGAGAGTGGATTTGAAAACCTTCATCGGGTAGATTAGCAAGGAGGATTATTCATTATTAATCATAAAAAATAGAGTAGTTATGGGAATATTTAGTGGAAAAGGATTTGTAGGGTCTTGCTTTAGAGGGTGGGGCTCTGGTAACATGGCTGTTCAGGCAGTCGGGTGTATGATAGGCATGGTGGTCTTAGTATTTGTCGTCCTGTGGTATGTCGTCAAGTTCTGCTTGCGCATTTTCGACAAGCATCGGGAGAAAGAGGAGTCCAGCAGGTCTGTACAGAACATCACTATGGAAATGGGATACCCGAATTTCAATTTGGGCAATTACTCTGTGGTCTTGGAGCAAGTGAACGATGCTGAGGCTTTAGTCGCTCAGTTGAGTCGTATAAGTGGTTATAGCGAGGAACTAGCCAGGCGTCAGGTGTCGTCATGCCCAACCTGCCTTATGAAAGGACTTGACCAGGAAGGAGCTGATGACATGCAGGTGTTGTTGCAAGTGAATGATTGCTCCGTGGTATCCGTTAAGGATGTTGGTATTTAGTAGTCTTCGTAAAACTCGTGTCACCGTCATCGGTCGCTTGGGGCAAGATTGGTAACACCTTGAGATTCACCTTGAGTTCCATCTTGGATACCATAAGAAAAATGCAGTCTCTCTTTATATAATCGAGAGGCTGCATTTCTTTGTTTTTCCTATTTCTTGATTATCCACTGTCCACTATATCCGCTTCCAACATATTGTATATGAGGAAGTTTTGCGATGCGTAGTTTTACCATTCTGTTTTTTTACTTTATTACCTTTTTACCTTTAACCACATACACTCCCTTCTGCGGCTCCACGTTGCCGAGGAATCGTCCGTTGAGGTCGTAGTAGTAGTTCTTGGTGGCAGGAGCGGCTGTGGTGGCGGTGATGCCTGTTGCGCCCTTGGCAGAGATGCGTATCACGCCATTGCCTTTTGTGAGGTCCACCTTTATGTCGTAGGTGCCAGGCTCACCAGAGAAGAGCCATGCGCCGGGCGATACATCAGGTGCCATGGCAGGAATATCGCTGTCAAGATTGGCGGGGTCGCCGTCGGTGTAGGGAGAGAGACGTTTGGCGTTGACAAAGTCCCAATCTGCGCCGAGACGCTTTAACACGATGAAGTGAAGATCGCCCACTTCGCCCACGAATGTGATTTCGCCCTCATAGATGCCGGGCTCGTTGGTGGCAGAAATCACGTCTGCAGGGATGTTGGTGAACCAATTGCCGTTGCAGCCGAGAGTGTAGAGCTCTTTCGGGTAGCCTATTGGATATGACGCATCGTTGCCGTGGAGCGTCAGACGGTTGTTGACAAGGTCTAATGTAACGCATGCGGTGAGTGGGTTATCTGTCGATGCTCCGATGATGAAGTCAGACACCTCGCCCTTCTTTAGACCTATGGTGAGGTTCGGTTCCACGTCAACAGTTGGTGCGACAGCACCGATGCGCTTGTCTTTAATCTCGTCCCAGCCATCATATGTAGAGGCGAGAGCGGTAGAGATGGTAAACTTGTTGCCATAGAAAGTCACATAGCCAGTGTAGATGCCTTCCACATCGTCCCATGTAAGCTCTGCGCCCTGATCGGCGAAGTTGCTACCGTTGGCACCGATGAGGTAGACATGGTCTGGATATTCGGGCACATAGGTGTCGCTGTGGAGGTTCATGGTCATGGTGCGGAGGTCTACAGTCACGTCGTAGGTGCCTGGTGTGGCGATGTGGAATGACTGCTCTGTGAGCGTCATGGCCTTGTCGCGGTTGATAACCACCTTACCGCCACCGTAGCGGTAGGGCAGTATGGCTTCGTAGTCGTTGGGGTCGGTGCCGAGCTGGGTGAGAATGTTGAAGTAGCATGAGGTAAAGTCTACCGTTGCCTTATACACACCGTCGGTCTCGGTCTTAGGCAGTGTGGCAGCTGACAATGTGGGATCGAAGACACCATTGCTGCCCCATACATACAGCTTGTCGGGAAAGTCACCGAGCAAGGTGACGGTCTGGGTGTTGAAGTCGATGCGCATACGATAGGTTGTACCGGCGACTGGCACTTTGAAAGATGCGTCCCTACCCTTTACCATGGTCATAGGCTCATTGATAACGAGCATGGCGTCGAATACTGAAGGGGCGAAGCGGTTTTTGTTAAACTCTGTCCAATCGGCATCGCCAGTTGTCAGATGTTGGGTGACGGCGAAATACTGCGCACCGTCAACGAAGGTGACATCACCCTCATACACTCCTGTAGTGGCGGTCTCTGTCAGTTCTGCAGCAGCAGTGTTGGTTTTCCACTCATTGTCGCTGCCGACAATGTAGCACTGTGCGCTGGCAGCAACTGTTGCCAGCACTGTCAGCAATGCTGACATGATGATTCTGTGAAAAGTTTTCTTCATATGTCTTTAGTCTTAATTCCGCAACACTATTATAGATTAATCTTTATTAGTGCCTGATCAACTAAAAGTTGCCCAGGATTTTGCCATGTCAAAATTTTCACTTATCTTAGTGTTGCGAAAAGAAAATAAGCAAAAATCTGATATGACGTGGCAAATTTAGCAAAAAATTCCGAATTATAAGCCAGTATAATAAAAAAACTTCAATGATTTCCCTCGAATTGTGCGAAATTAGCCTTTTTTTTCGAGAAATCAAGACCACAACTGCAAAAAATCCTACTAACGTGCTCTGAGTCACAATAATATTTATTATCTTTGAAGCTGTGTTCGTTAACTGATTTTTTAAACTTCAAAAATTAAAAGAGTTGTTGCGCCAGTTCTGTATTGATAATGAACAAAATATTAATAATATTATTTCAGGAAAACTGAATACTTATGTTCTGCCTCTATTGGGGGAAATGGAGAGCAATCTTATGCGTAAAATGAGTCGGATGCGAGTGTTGGAAGAAAAAAAACATATCTTACCTGATGAAGACTTAGGAGATAATATTCAAACAGCTATAAAAAGTGCTGTTTATATGACTTTCAGGAAGATGTATAATGATGAAAGAATAAGCCAAGACAATCCTGAACATAGGATGTGTCCGGACGCTTGCCATGAAAACCGGGCTCTCTTTACTTTACTGACAAATAACAAATTTAATAAACATAAACTTATGAGAAAGACAAAAACTACTTTTCTGTTTCGGAGAATGATGCTCATCGTGCTTGCCTTCTTGGGCTATGCTGCCATGACTCAGGCTCAAGTTTACGTGGTTGATGATTTCGTCAACGACTCTACACCTTGTTTCGAATACCGCCTCAAGGAGGGTAAGTATCTGCTACCGGATGATGAGCCTACGCTCTATCTGCACAATGGGGATACTATCAATGTGTTTGAAATGAAACATAGAAGCAACGGCATGATATTCAGCAAGGATTACTGGTATTATCTCTTTAAGAAGGATGGAAAGAAGTATGCGGTTGATGTTAACTTTATTTATTGTAAGGCAGACGACCCGACGAGTTTACAGAAGAATGATAAAGTATATTATACCCAGAATATGAAGCATCAGGGAATGGGCAGATTCTTCTATACCTATACCCCTTATCTTATCATCATCGGTTTGCTGATAGCCATCTGGCTGCTGTCGCTCTTCGGTCCAGCCTATTCTAAAATGCGAAAGCCTGCTGAATATGGCATTCCGGCTATGATTCTTGCCATCACGTTCTTGGAATTCCTGGGACTCTATTTCATGGGAATGGATGTTTTCTGGTGGTGCGACCAGAATTATTATGGTTTCTTCGGTGCGCTCTTCCGTGTGATACCGGGCGTATTGGTTGTCATGACGCAGATTGGTAGCATCAAGCTCTACGAGAATGTGATTTTCGGAGAGAAAAGGCTGTCGGGCTTCTCTATCAAACCTACGCTCTATGGCATGCTGGGCATCCTGCCGGTATCTATCCTGATTCTTGTCTTGAGCCAGACTACTGAACTGACGGAAGAGGTGCTTACCGTATTTTGGATAATAGGAGTGCTGCTCTCGCTGGTTATCGGTTTCTTCCTGTCTCTCAGGGAAAATTGCGAGATGGTAGGCAAACGTAAAGGTATCCTGATTACGGCTTTCATCGCTATTTATCTGATAGGTTGCATCGTGGCAGTCATCTGTCTGGGCGCGATGTTGCTGCGTCTCATCATCCAGGTAATTCTCGTTGTAGCAGGTGCCATCCTCATCCTTTTTGTTGGTAGCCATTCCAACTCCGGTGGCGGAGGTGGCGGAGGAGCTGCAAGAATGGTCTATAGAGATGTTCATGGTAATTGTTTTAGCAGCCCTGATGAAGCTAATAGATCGAACGAAAGAATTGCTGAGCGACGTGCTGAGAGCATGATATAAAATAGCTTAAGCCCCATTTGAGTTCCATAAGAAAAATGCAGCCTCTCTTTTATATAATCGAGAGGCTGCATTTCTTTATTTTCAATTATCTTTATTCTTTATAATCTACCTTGATCACGATAACGCGGATGGTCTGGTCTTCACCATCTGTTGCCACCTTGGCGATGTGCCAATCCCTCGGGAAGAAGATGAAGAATTCGCCGGGATTGCTGTCAAAGAAACGGGCCTTCTGAGGGGCGTAATCATAATGGATAACGTCGGGACGATACTTGCTGTTGGGGGTGCTGGAGTAGTGGTCGATAACGCCAAAACGCTCTGTGCCCTTTACTACATACTGAAAATCGATGTGCTTGTTATGACTCTCGCTGCGGCGCTTTTCCAGCGGCTCGTTCTTGCTGTCCTCTACACTTACCACGAGGTCGGAACCCGGAATCTTGTGCTTTCCCTTCGGAATGCTCAGCAAATCGGTCTTTGCCAGATAGTCGAAAAGCGCCTGCCATTGCTGCGGATTCTTCTGATACTGCAGATAGAAATCTGCGAGGTTTACGCTGGAATGTGGCTTCGCCTTGTCGAAACCATTGCGCCAGATACCGCTCTCTGCCCAAGCTATAGCCTCTTTTATGAGTTCGGGCTTATCGCCGTAATACTGTGTGTAATAACCTCTCTTGCAGCCGCATTTCTGTGCTGAATTATGACAGCAGGTATGCGCA
>OGZU01000034.1_pt1 | contig 51307 bp, 49 predicted proteins | sample 1576871 | NCBI WGS metagenome assembly OGZU01 (sample SAMEA3541580, study PRJEB24748) | human gut metagenome | biome: human gut; feature: human-associated habitat; material: faeces | place: China | collected 2012
ACACTCGTGTTTCTTACCCAATCTTCCACATCAACAACATCCAGCCAGGTTCTTCAGCACCCGCTGCTAAGCAGGTTATCTTCCTGTCAGCCGACGCTTTCGGCGTGCTGCCTCCAGTATCAATCCTGACTCCCGAGCAGACTCAGTACTACTTCCTTTCAGGATTCACAGCTAAGCTCGCTGGTACAGAGCGCGGTATCACAGAGCCCACTCCTACTTTCTCAGCTTGCTTCGGCCAGGCATTCCTCGAGCTGCATCCAACAAAGTATGCTCAGGAGCTGGTTAAGAAGATGAAGAAGAACAACGCCAAGGCTTACCTCGTAAACACTGGCTGGAACGGCACAGGCAAGCGTATTTCTATCCGCGACACCCGTGGTATCATCGACGCTATCCTGAACGGTGACATCGACAAGGCTCCTACAAAGCAGATTCCTATGTTCGACTTCAAGGTGCCCACAGAGCTCCCCGGAGTTGCTACAGAGATTCTTGATCCTCGCGACACCTACGCTGACGCAGCTCAGTGGGAGGAGAAGGCTAAGGACCTAGCTGCCCGCTTCATCAAGAACTTCGCTAAGTACACAAACAACGAAGCTGGCAAGGCTCTCGTTGCTGCCGGTCCAAAGCTCTAATCTTTAGAACTTACAAACCCAGTATATCAAGAGGCCATTCCGTATCGGAGTGGTCTCTTTTTTTTATTAACGACCGCTTCAACGCCCCTTTGATGCCCATAAGCAGGGATAGCTTCTTTATAATAAATGTTAATGGAATCTCTGGCATTTCCGCCCCATTTCTCCCCCTTCACGGTATCAAGATTTTCATTAGTTCTTAATACATTTGACATAAGTCAACAAAAGGCCGTTTTCACATAAAATTGCTATAAAAATGATGGTTGTTATCGTAAATCTTTATACCTTTGCATCGCATTCGGGAGAATGTAATACAATAGGTTAGTTAGTTTGATAGATTTAAGGTTAAGATGATGTTTTTAGAATGCGAGTCAGCCTATGTATTGGTTTAAGTCATAATAATGATACTTTTTAGCATTATTATCTAAAACGAACTAATACAAATGACTGGCGCGAAGAAGGGCAAGGTAAGTGATTATCTTGCCCTTTTTTATTGTCTTTTTCTTGCCACATTCATTTCGTTTGACTACTTTTGCATAGACAACACAAGAAGATGAACAAATTTCGATATATCATTGCTGTTGGGCTATCATCGTTGACTTGCATTACCGTTTCGGCCCAACGCCCTACTCTATACAAAAGCAACATCCAGACGCTGCAAACCGTAGCCGAGCAGCGATGGACAGACCTGCCTGTCATCATGCTGAATAGCGGAGAGACCGTAAACATCGACTTCGACGACCTGACCCACGAATCGCAGCGATATGCTTATCGCATAGAGCACTGCGATGCCAATTGGAAACCTACTTCTTCGCTGTTTGACAGTGATTATATTGACGGATTTGCAGACGGCAATCTTATCGACAATCTTGAACAATCCCTCAATACCAACACCCTATACACCCACTACCATTTCTCCCTTCCCAATGAGAGGTGCCGATTAAAGTTAAGCGGCAACTATTGTGTTACGGTTTATGATGAGAACGACGACAACGAGCCCATCTTCAAAACCTACTTTATGGTGGCAGAAGCTGCTGCAGGCATAGAAATGCGCACAACCTCTAATACTGATGCCGACGTCAACGGAAGACACCAGCAGATAGAAATGGGCGTACATTTCAATGACCTTAGGATTAATGATTGGAAGCGGGAAATCACGACAGTCTTTCTGCAGAACAACAGATGGGATAATGCCGTGACTAACCCTTCCCCACAATATATAAAAACCGATGGGCTGACATGGACACACTGCCCGCAACTTGTTTTTGATGGCGGAAACGAATACCGAAAATTTGAAATTCTCGACGTCAATCATGCCAATATGGGCGTAGAAAACTTGGAATGGGACAATACAGAATACCACGCATATCTATGGCCCGACGAGCCTCGCCCGAACTATGTGTATGACGAAGACTCCAACGGCGCATACTTCATACGCAATAGTGACAATCGTGAAATCAACTACACCTCGGAATACCAAACCGTACACTTCACTCTCAAGACCAAACGGCTGCCAGGAGAGATATACCTTAACGGCAACTGGACCCACGACCAGCTCACACCCTATTACCAGATGCAATGGAATGAAGACAACGGTTGTTATGAAACTGCCATAAGGTTAAAACAAGGTTACTACAACTATCAGTACCTTTGGGTTTCACCTACTGGGCGCATCGGCTTTGTGCCCACTGAAGGCAACTCCTACCAGACAGAAAACAAATATACAGCCCTGGTGTACTATCATGCCCAAGGTAGCCGCTACGACCGTTTGGTAGGCGTTACCCACATTCACACACGATGATAAATAATGTGAAATAGTTGGTGTTTTATCAAATTTGGCGTATATTTGCAATACGATAACATACATAAAACAATAACATCATGAAGAAGAAATTTATCTGTACCGTTTGCGGTTACATCTATGAAGGAACAGAGGCTCCAGAGTTCTGCCCTCTTTGCAAGGCTCCACGGAGCAAGTTTAAGGAAGTATCTCTCGATGACGAGCCAGAGTTTGCCACAGTTCACGAATTAGGCCGTGCCTATACCGACAAGGTTAGCGACGAGTTAGTACAACACTGCAAGAACACCTTCGCCGGCGAATGTAGCGAGGTAGGCATGTACTTGGCTATGGCTCGCCAGGCTGATCGTGAGGGCTATCCTGAAATTGCACGTGCATTTGAGCACTATGCCTACGAAGAAGCTAACCACGCCTCTCGCTACGCAGAGTTGTTGGGCGAAGTGCTGAAAGACACCAAGAGCAATCTCGAAGCTCGCATTGCAGCCGAGAAGGGCGCATGTGCAGAGAAGTTTGAGGCTGCCAAGATGGCAAAAGCTGAAGGCTCTGATGCTCTGCATGACACCATCCATGAAATGGCGAAAGATGAAGCTCGCCACGCTGCTGGCTTCATGGGTCTCTACAACCGTTATTTCAAGAAATAATCAGAAAGAGATATCCAAAACAAAAAAGGCTTCCCTTGGTGGAAGCCTCTTTTGTTGTAATTATTCAGAATGGTTATGCCTTAATCATGTCTACCATTTCCTCGGGCGCAACGAGTTGCTGCTCTCCAGTAACCATATTCTTCAGCATTACCTTGCCCTCTTTCATTTCATTTTCTCCGACAAGGACTACATAAGGTATGGCCTTGGCATTGGCATACCCCATCTGCTTCTTCATCTTTGCCGCATCAGGATAAATCTCTGCCCGTATGCCCTTCTTGCGCACTTCGCTGATAATGGGCAGACAATAAGCAGCCTCTTTCTCACCGAAGTTGATGAACAGCACCTGGGTAGCATTCAAAGTCTCTTCGGGATAGAGTTCAAGGGTATTCAATACATCATAAATACGATCTGCTCCAAAAGAGATGCCTACACCGCTCAGTCCTGGCATACCGAAGATGCCGGTAAGATTGTCATAGCGGCCACCACCCGTAATACTTCCTATGGGGGTATCAAGCGCCTTCACCTCGAAGATTGCTCCTGTATAATAGTTCAAGCCACGGGCAAGCGTAAGATCAAGCTGAATCTCATTGGTAAGTCCCACCTTATCGAGCGTATCCAGAATAAAGCGGGTTTCCTCTACGCCTTTAAGTCCAGTCTCAGAAGTGGCAAGCACCTCTGCGATGGTCTGCAGTTTATCATTGTTGGAACCCTCGAGGCTAATGATTGGCTGCAACTTCTCAATGGCCTCTTCGCCAATACCGCAAGCTCTAAGCTCGTTGTTGACATTATCCAGCCCTATCTTGTCCAGCTTGTCTATTGCAACAGTAATGTCAACAATCTTGTCAGCTTCGCCTATTACCTCAGCGATACCGGTAAGAATCTTACGGTTGTTAATCTTGATTTGAACGCGAATGCCGAATCTGCAGAAGACGGTATCGACAATCTGCATCAGTTCTACCTCATTGAGCAGCGAATCCGAACCAACAACATCGGCATCGCACTGGAAGAACTCGCGATAACGTCCCTTCTGAGGACGGTCAGCGCGCCACACTGGCTGAATCTGATAGCGCTTGAAAGGCAACTGAAGTTCATCTCTATGCATGACCACATAACGCGCAAATGGAACGGTAAGGTCATAACGCAAACCTTTCTCGCACAACTTGGCAGCCAAATGAAGACTATTGCGCCCGGCCAGTTCCTCATCGGTAATCTTGCCAAGATAATCGCCCGAGTTGAGCACCTTGAACAAGAGTTTGTCGCCTTCCTCTCCATACTTACCCATCAGGGTCTGGAGAGTCTCCATTGCTGGAGTTTCAATCTGCTGGAATCCATAAAGCGCATATACTTGGCGAATGGTATCAAAGATATAGTTGCGCTTCGCCATTTCTATAGGGCCGAAATCTCTCGTCCCTTTGGGTATAGAAGGTTTCTGTGCCATTTATTTTCTTACTATTGTTTGTTCACGATCAGGGCCTATTGAAATAACCTTAATAGGTGTCTCAAGATACTCCTCGAGGAAATGCACATAATTGCTGAAAGCCTCAGGGAACTGCTCTTCTGAAGTAAATTTGGTCATATCTGTCTTCCATCCTGGCATCTCCTTATAAATGGGAGTCACATCATCAATCTCATAAGGGAATTCAGATGTTTCACTTCCATCTTTCAATCTGTATGCGATACAAGCCTTGATAGTATCAAAACCATCCAGCACATCGCTCTTCATCATGATGAGTTCTGTAACGCCATTGACCATGACCGAATAGCGCAGCTGTACAAGGTCTATCCAGCCACAACGGCGCTCACGACCAGTAACCGCACCATATTCGTGACCGATATTACGGATAGTATCACCAGTTTCATCAAACAGTTCGGTGGGGAACGGACCGCTACCCACACGGGTGCAATAAGCCTTCATGATACCATAAACATTGCCTATGCGGTTAGGACCAATACCTAATCCAGTACAAGCACCTGCGCAAATGGTATTAGAAGATGTCACAAATGGGTAACTGCCAAAATCGACATCGAGCATAGTGCCCTGAGCACCTTCACAGAGTATGCTTTTGCCTTCACGCAGGATATGGTTGATTTCATTCTCACTATCCACAATCGTAAACTGACGCAAATACTCAACGCCTTCCATCCATTTGGCTTCTACGGCTTCGAAGCCCTCGAAGTCTGTCCATCCCATAGATGCCAGCATCTGGAGATGGCGCTCCTTATGGGCAGCATATTTAGCATTGAAGTTATCCAGAATATCGCCTACGCGCAGTCCATTACGTGAAATTTTGTCTGTATAGGTTGGGCCAATGCCTTTTCCTGTCGTTCCCACTTTGGCCTTGCCTTTAGCAGCCTCATAAGCACGGTCCAGAATGCGATGGGTAGGCATAATGAGATGGGCCTTCTTTGAGATATGCAGACGCTCATGCAGATTGTGACCCGAAGCCTCCAAACCTTTGGCTTCTTCCATAAACAAATCGGGCGCCAATACCACACCGTTACCGATTATGTTGACCTTACCGCCCTGGAAAATGCCAGATGGAATAGAACGCAAAACATACTTCTGTCCCTCAAACTCCAAGGTATGGCCGGCATTTGGTCCTCCCTGGAAACGAGCTATCACATCATAGTGGGGAGTAAGCACATCCACTACTTTTCCTTTACCTTCATCGCCCCACTGGAGACCCAACAGGACATCGACTTTACCTGTATTCATATCAATTATAATGAGTATTTATATTCTTTCCTTACTAACCTTGCTGCGCGTACGCTTCTCCTTGGACTGGCAGCTACTGCAGACGCCATAAATATACAGACTGAATGTTTCTTTACGAAACCGCTTCAATTTTATATCATTTACAGCATCGCTTATCTCCGGTTCGTCTATTTCGGTTATCCTACCACAGACATTGCAAACCTGATGCACACGGCTTTCACCATTGAACCCCTTCTCGTAGTACGTGCCATCGGCCAAACGGTGGCAGATGACCAAACGCAGTTCCGTAAAAAGACGTATAGCATTGTAGAGAGTAGCCCGACATACCCTGAAATTTGACAATCTCAAATTAGCATCAAGTTCCTTTAGGGTAAAACAACCAGGCATCCGGCAGATGGCATCAAGTACAAAGTAACGTTCACGTGTCTTGCGATGATTGTGCATCTCAAGATAATTGTCCAATATTTCTCTTGCTTTAATATTGACGTTATCCACCATCTATCCGTTACATATTAATGTTGCTACAAAGTTACATCATTTTTATATAAATAAGGTATAAATAAGAGAAAAAGATAACCTACGATGTTGATTTTGTTGCTTGATGACAGAAGCAAGATGCAAATGAACTGCAGAACAGGCGTCAGCCCATCCTGTCAGTCCTTTGAGTATTTTCGTTTCAGAGATGAAGCCCTTGTGAACGCATGGCCTTTTGAGCAAGAAGTGCATAATCGTCACCAAGGTCTTCAAAACGAGTAAGACAATTGTATGCAGCATGCCTTACACCGATATTATCGTCTTGGAGCGCCACAGCGACCTGGTCCAAGAATTCATTGATACCAAGTTCGTTGGGAGCCATTCCACGGGCGAACAAACGTCCCAATATATTATAGGCAGCTATCTGATAATATACCTTGTCTGTAGCTATCCATTCATAAGCCATAACCGAAGCAAATGGAAGATACTGATACAGTTTGGAAGCTGCAATCTCAGCCATTTCCTGCGTATGGGTCTGTTCCATCCACACATCCACCACTTCTGGCAACATCTGCTCGGGCGGCATAATCATTGTGGCCAAAATCTTGCACTCTCGTATATTCTCCTTCCACAGATTGATGGCAAGGTCGTAGTCGTGGCCATACTCTGTCGCCATTTTCTGCAACAGAGGAAGTGCCACTCCCCAATTTATCTTATAGTCTGACCCTTTTTCGCGCATGGACTGCGACACGGGTCCATTCATCATCGAGCGAAAAGACTGCTTGATAGCCTTCAGTTTCTCGTGTGTTTCTTCTGTCATAAATATCCAAATTCTTTAGAGTAACGTAACATCTGTTGAGTATACCCTTCAGTATAATCGACCTTTATATCAACGATATGCCGGTCATCATCGCAGACGGGAACAAGCACCGGGTTAATAAAACCTTTATAGGGAGCAATATTAAGGCGGCGATAACGACTCAATATTTCATGATGCAGTTCGCCGTCTATTCTGACCGCATACTGCTCAACCAGTTTGCGGGCCGATTCATAGTCGCCTTCACTCTTGATGCGCTGAATCTCGTAGAGCAATTGACCGAAACAGCAGCGCAAAGCGTGATAATCATTGACCACAAGGTAGGTCTTGCCGTCTCTGCATACCAGACCGACACAACCATCGCCATGCTCAAGCACCCAACGAGCTATCAGGGCACGGTTACGCATGTGGGCTTCCTCGATAAGATTTCCAGGAGCAATTCTTACCAACTGGGTCATAAGACCATTCATCATATAGGTATAATATTGGGCCTTATATGCTTCTGCATCTGGCACCAGCCCCAATTCTATCAGCTTGGCATCAGCCAGATAATAAAGCCCGAAGAGGTCGGCACGCGCTTCCTCGATGGTAGAGCCATAGGCTTTGAGTGCATCGGATGACACACCGGGGAGCAACTGGGCGCTTCCATGCCCAAGACATTCGTGGAGGTCTGTATGCAAATCGTCACAGAGGTCTCCATATTTATTAATAAGGTCGAATGTATCCCCATCTATGACGAATTCCTCCAAAAAGCCGTTGCCATGAGCCGCCTTATTATACGCTTCGGTAAGATTTCCGATAGTAACGCTCTTAGAACCATGCTGAGCCCTTATCCATTCAGCGTTAGGCAAGTTGATTCCGATAGCCGAAGCCGGATACTCATCACCACCAAGCATAGCCGCACACACCACATTGGCAGTGACGCCTCTCACCTGTTGCTTGCGAAAACGTGCATCGACAGGAGAATGGTCTTCAAACCATTGCGCATTGTCACTGATAGTACGTGTACGCTTGGTAGCATCTATATCTTTATATTCTACGATGCCCTCCCAAGAGCCCTTGAGCCCCAGCGGGTCACCATAGACTTCAATAAATCCATTGATGAAATCGACAAGACCATCCTGCTCCGCTATCCATTCTATCGAGTAACGGTCAAAGGTCGCCAAATCACCAGTCCTGTAGTAGGCTATAAGCAGTGAGATGAGCTCGCGCTGACGCTCATTCTCAGCCACCTGTACCGCGCGGTCCAGCCAAACGATGATTTCACGAATGACCTTACCATATAAGCCATCAGCAGCATATACCTGTTCTTTTACTATCCCATCCTCTTTGACGAGTTTGGAATTGAGACCAAACGAGGGCAGGCAATCGTTACCAACCTTAGACTTTAAGGCTGCATAGTATTGTTCTGCCTCAAGTTGGGTAACATCCTGATAGAAATTGCATGCCGAGGTTTGCACCAAGTCCACCCCATCTGCCTGATTTACACGCTTGGGCAGAACCTCAGGGTCAAAAATGACATCATAGACTTCGCATTTCTGCTCATCGCTGTCAAATATTTTTATTCCAAGAGACCCCATCACCTCATCAAGATACCGACGCGTAAATCCCGGTACAAACTTCTCGCATCCATAATGATGGTAAATGCCATTAGAGAACCAAACTCGCTTAAGATAAATCTCCAATGCCTTAAACTCTTCACACTGCCTATCTCCCTCATAATGGAGATAGATTTGTTCCAGCATCTTGCGAATGCGAATATTGTATCGGCCAAACTGGTCGAACGTGATATCACGGCCACAAAGAGTGGCCTGAGAAAGATAGTAGATATATAGTTTCTTGCGGAGCGACAACTGCTCAAATCCATTCAAGCGATAACGAAGCATCTGGATATCGGCAAAGCGCTCGTCGGAATAATTGAAATCTTCCTTCATCGGAACATGACTTTTTAGCTTATACTTGATTCAATGGACATCTCCTCTGACATTCTCATTTTCTGGAACTGTCAGCCCCAGCAGAACGTTGGGCATAACGCAGTTTGTATTCGCGGGGAGTACAACCATTGATTTTAAAGAAAGCAGCATAAAACGACTGGCGGTTGGCAAATCCTACCATCTGAGAAATATCCTCCATCTTCATGTGGGTATAGCGACGGTCTGTGAGAATGCCCATAGCCTCCTCTATACGATATTTATTGACAAAGGATGTATAATTCATATGAAAGCGCACATTGACCACGGCAGATATATAACGAGTATTGGTGCCCAAATCCTCAGCCAGATTCTTGGCAGAATAATTCTTGTCCTTGTATTTCTTCTGAATAAGGATTACCTCAAGTATTTTCTGCTTCAATTCATCCATCAATTTAGGATTTATCAATGAGCGATAGGCTGCCTCTCTCTCCCGAGCCTCTGTAATATTGTATTTTGTCATCTTCTATATGCTATAACTCTTGTTTCCTGATATTTACTACTGCAAAATTAGCCACAATTTTGAAATTAATGTCATTTTTGTCAACTTTTTTTCCATTTGTTTGTACCTTTGCTACAAATTTACTTATCATGGACCCAATTAATATATTAAATAGGTATTTCGGCTACCACTCCTTCCGCCCATTACAGCGTGAGATAATAGACGCCACGCTGACAGGAAAAGATTCTCTTGTGCTTATGCCAACAGGAGGTGGAAAGAGTCTATGCTATCAGGTACCCGCGCTGATGCTTGACGGCGTTACCATTGTGGTTTCACCCCTTATCAGTCTGATGCACGACCAGGTGGAAGCACTGGTAGAAAACGGCATACCGGCGGCTGCCCTCAACAGCAACAACAACACCGAAGAGGACTTGCTGATTCGGCGCAAATGTGCCAACGGAGAAATCAAACTGCTTTACATGTCACCAGAGAAACTGATAGCAGAGATTCCCTTCTTCTTGAGCCACCTCAACATCAGCCTTTTTGCCATAGACGAGGCCCACTGTATCAGCCAGTGGGGCCACGACTTCAGGCCCGAATACTCTCAGTTGGGTATAATTAGAGAACGGTTTGCCAATGTCCCGGTAATGGCGTTGACCGCAACGGCCGACAAGATAACCCGCGAAGACATTTTGAAACAGCTTGCCATCAAGGGAGAGACCTATATTTCCTCATTTGACCGCCCCAACCTGTCGCTTGCTGTCAGGCGCGAATCGACCAAGGCAGAGAAGATGAAAATCATCAATGCCTATATACGCAACCACCCCAACGACGCCGGCATCATCTACTGTCTGAGCAGAAAGACTACAGAGAGCGTTGCCGAGTCGCTGAGAAAGGCCAACATCAATGCCCAAGCCTATCACGCAGGACTCGACGGGCAGACGCGCCGCAAGATACAGGAAGATTTCAAGAACGACCGGACTATGGTAGTATGTGCCACAATCGCTTTCGGCATGGGTATCGACAAGCCCAATATCCGTTGGATATTCCACTACAATCTGCCCAAGAGCATCGAGAGTTTCTACCAGGAGATAGGACGTGCCGGACGCGATGGCGCGCCTGCCGACACATTCCTGTTCTACTCACTTGCCGACATCATCCAGCTCAGACAGTTTGCCAACAGCAGTGGCCAGAACGACGTGAACAACCTGAAGTTGGAGCGTATGCAGCAATATGCCGAAAGCAGTGTGTGCCGTCGCAGAATATTGCTCAACTATTTCGGAGAAGAGCGTGACTGCGATTGCGGCAACTGTGATGTGTGCCAGCATCCGCCACGCAGGTTTGACGGCACACTACTCGTCCAGAAAGCCTTGAGCGCCATCATGCGGACCGAAGAAAAGATAGGCATTGGAACTGTCATCGAGATTCTGCGCGGCATGCTCTCCCCCACTGTCATGCGTCATGAGTATCAAAAGCTAAAGACCTTTGGCGTCGGCAAGGATGTTACGACATCCCGCTGGCGTGACTATCTGTTGCAAATGCTGCAAATGGGATACATCAGCATTGCCTACGACGAAGACAATCATGCAAAAGTGACTGATATGGGCAAAGAGGTTCTGTATGGCAAGAGCAATGCTATGCTGGCAGAAGCCTCTGAAATCAGTTTGACTCCATACAAGAAAAAGGAGACTCGCGGTCGCCAGGAATCGACCGCACGCCAAACCGAGATACCCGAACTGAAGCTGTCCGCAGTCGAAGACAAGCAGCTCTTCGAGCAGTTACGCGTGTTGAGAAGGAAGATTGCTGACAAGCAGAACTTCGCCGCCTACCTCATCCTGTCCGACAAAGTGCTCCACTCGCTGGCGGCTGAGAAGCCTACCACTATCGAGGAATTTGGCCATATCAGTGGCATCGGTGAATTCAAAAAGGTACATTATGGAAAGGTATTTACAGACGCTATCCGCAACTATCTGGATGGCATAAAACAAGTATAATAAGAAATATGAGAAGAATCATTCTGAATATAATGCTGCTATGTTGGTCTATAGCAGTTGTTGCAACGAGCGAAACTTACACCATAGTAATATCTCTTGACGGATGTCGATGGGACTACTCTCAATGGTACAACACTCCTTTCTTCGACCGCATGGCCAATGAGGGTACGGCAAGTTCACTCATCCCCTGCTTTCCCTCCAAGACCTTTCCCAACCACTACTCATTGGCTACAGGGCTCACGCCTGAGCATCATGGCCTCATTGCCAACGAGTTTATGGACTGCGAGACAGGATATGACTTCACCCTGTCAAACCGCATCATGAAGAAAGAACCCAAATACTTTGGTGGCGAACCCATCTGGCTGACCGCCCAACGCCAAGGTCTGCGTACTGCCATATTCTATTGGGCTGGCTCTGATGTAAAGATACACAACAGTTACCCCGACACCTATCTCGACTACGACCAGAAGCCACGCCTCACCCTCAAGCAGCGCTGCAACAAGGTGATAGAGTGCCTGCAGCGGAGCAAGCACAAGCGCCCACAGCTCATCATGGTATATATGAACGAGCCCGACAAGAGCGGACACAACTATGGTCCTCATAGCCGCGAGACCAGACGGGCGGTAGAGCGCATGGACTCGCTGATGGGCAACCTATATAGCCGTATAACCCAACTGCCGATAGGAAAACAGGTCAACTTCATAGTGCTCTCCGACCATGGCATGGCGTGGGTCGACCAATCACACAAGATAGAACTACGCCCGTTATTGGGCAATCTGCCCTACAAAGCCTATGGTAGCGTTCCCGTAAACATCTATGCCTCATGGGACAACGTAGAGCAACACGAAGCAACCGTCGACTCCATCTGCCAACGTCTGCAGGGAGTGCCACATCTGCGCGCATGGCGCAAAGAACAGGTCCCGCCCTATCTGCACTATACCGAACACGGATGTATCGGCGATGTGGTAGCAGTGCCCGATTTGGGGTGGGTGGTATATGACAAGCCGATTAACTCTGGCGGCATGCATGGCTACGACCCCACCTATACTGATATGTGGGCTATGTTCAGAACCATCGGTCCTAACATCCGCCATGCCCAGGTCAAGCCTTTCCGCAATGTGAGCGTCTATGCACTCCTATGCAACCTACTGGGCATCACTCCGGCAGAAAATGACGGCTGCATCGACGATGTCAAGAGTATCATAAAGGACAACTAAATCGCCATCCAAACAACCTGCAAATCAATGCGGCTCCCTCTCTGAGCGTCATTCTGATTTCTCCTGACCGCCATTGGCAGTTCGTATCATTTGATACGTGGTCACGCGCCATTTGACACGTGAGCCCGCATCATACGACACGAAGGCGCGTGCCTAAAGGTACGAACCAGCGGACACAATGGCGGTCGCGCCGGCAATCAAAGAATGATGGATATATGATAACCCAAATGTGCCATAGCCCGCAACAGGCTATGGCACATTTGGGTTATCATGATTGCATACTGGGTTTACTCCAGCACCTTGGTCATGTTGAACGAACTTATGAGATGGTTAGCGTCTACCTTTGCCTTGATAAGATATTTGGCATGCTTCTCCTTGTTCGCATCAGTGCGGGTGATATCCTGAGATACCGAGAACTGCACACTGTACTCATACTCGTCATTGTCCAAAGGTTTCTTGTCTATCTGGAAGTCATTTCCCAAGCGCCAGTTCATATTGGTAATATCGTCCTTATAAATCTTCTTCATAAAGGTAACCACATCTGATGGCGACGCATCGGTCTTGCCTAAGAAGGAATCCATAAAGACTGCAACGGTGCTCTTCAGGCCGTCTTCATTCTTCGAGTTGATGCTCTGGAAGAAATGGCGGAAAAGAGTAACTATGGCGTCCTTCTCTTGGGGCATAACGGTCTTTGACTGCGCATCCTTCATAGCCTCTGTCGCCTCGTCGATATGCTCGCCATTGGCATGCGCATCGGCATAAGCCTGATAAGCCTCCGCTGTATTGAGGCGCTGGGCTATAGCCCAGTCTATAGAGTCTATCCGATGCAATGCCTCCTGCTGATGCAGACTTCCTGGATGGGCTTTGAGATAAGCCTCCATTGCTTCTTTGGAGCCACTTACCACAGCATCGCGCCACTCTGCATCAGACAGCTGCAGACGCTCCAGTCTCACAGACACCGAGTCACGATGCTCTGCAGGCGCATTGGTATAGGTGGTAAGATAACTCTGCAGCACGGCAGGGTCTTCGCTTGTCATGGCATAAGTATAGGCTTCCTCTTCTTTACCTCCCTGTGCCTGATACCAGACAAAGATGCCTCCGAGAACCAAGACGAGAGCAAGGAGGAATGAATAGATAATCACCTTGGTGTTCTTCTTGGCTGGCTTCTCGTCTGCAGAAGACGAAGTGACGGGCTCTGCCTGATATGAGGGTTGTGCCTGCGCTGTCTCTGGATGAGTCGGAGTGTGACAGGTCGGACAGCTGGACAGGTCATTGAAATAAACTGTGCCACATTTGGGGCAAGTGATGATATGTCCTGCTATTTCAACGCCGCAAGACGGGCACACGGGCGCTTTGTCGCTTACCTCACGACCGCACTCGGGACATTTGATAATTGCCATAATCGTATATGTTTATTAATCTATGTTATCGGTGTCGGTATCTTATCTCTCGCAATCGGTGATTACCCATAAATCGACTTTTGTCCACATGGCCATTGACACCGCTTATTCGTCCTTTGGCCGTGTATTGCCAAAGGGTAATGTCGCGACCATCGGTCAAAATGGGTTCACGCTGAGTATATTGGGCAATCATAATCTTATAATCATTGAGTTTGCCTGCGAAATGATGGTCATAGAAGTTGGCTCCGGTATAGATTAACGGCTTCTGACGATAAGCCACCTCTACGAGTTGGAGAAACTTGAATACCGAGTCGGTAAACTCTTTCACGGACAACCCACTACGTGTCTCGATGTCTATCATGGGCAACAGGTCCTGGTCCTCAGGCCTGCATTGTGCCATAAAATTACGCAACTGTACCTCTTGGGGAATGCGGGCTCGATAGAAATGATAAGAACCAACCTTGAGGCCGTTCTGATGAGCCAGTTCTATGTTACGCTTATACTTGCTGTCAATATTGTCACCACCTTCGGTAGCCTTGAGATAGACATAGGCCATCTTGGCATTGTCTCCTATCCGCTCCCAAAACACATCTCCCTGATAGTGGCTCATATCTATGCCATGTATGTGCTGGCAGGTGTCTTCACATTCGGTCTGGGCATGTGTGGCAAGTGTACAAAATATAGATAATATGAATATATATATGCACTTCATAGGTGCAAAGTTACTTTAATATGTAGAAAATACAAAACAAACTTACTCTTTTTTCGTTACCATGTCGCATCATTGACCATATGCCAAGCAGTCAGAAACGAGGCACGCGTAATGTCTGTGAGTTTGGGGTAATTGATGGTTGACGCTTCGTCGGAAGGCTGATTGTAATGCGGCTGTGCATCAGTATGATACCACACGATAGGGATAGCGTGACGCGCAAACGAACTCTGGTCACTTCCTCCTACAGGATTGTCCCACGGTTTATAGTTGGGATGCAGGTCCAGCTGGTAGTGGGCTATGTCGTCCTTAAGCCATTCGCCGATACGAGGATGGCTTTCGGTATAGAAGTACACAAAATATTGAGAATCGTCAGGGCGATTGTTGCCGCCGACCATATCAAAATTGAGATAACCCTTAATCTGGCTGATATCTTTGTGGCTGTTCACAAAATAACGCGAGCCAAGTAGCCCAAGTTCCTCTCCGTCCCAGAAGGCGAAGACTATGGTGCGGCGTGGACGGACACCGCTCTTGACAAAAGCCTGCATAATCTGCAGCACAGCACTTACACCCGAGGCATTGTCGTCGGCTCCGTTGTAAATCTGGTCTCCAACCAATGTGGGAGAAAGGCCCTCGTGGTCAAAATGCGCCCCTACCACTACGACTTCGTCGGTAGAAGTGCCGGGGATACACGCTATCACATTGGCCAAACTGAGAAGATGATGAGGGCCTTTGGCTATATTAACCAAGGAGTCTGACTCTACAAAATAACGTGGACTGCGACGTAGCGAAGGGCGTGCGGCGGCGTTGAACGGTTGCAGAAATGACGCTGACTCGTAAGGCTGCAATCCCAATTGGCGCATGTATGAGACTATGTACTGCTGGGCCAACTGTGACCCACGCATCCCCGCCTGACGACCTTCCATTAAGTCGTGAGCCAAGAAACCGACGTGGGCGCGAGCTGCATTTTCGGTGATGCTCTGAAGACCGATATTCTTCTGCTGGGCAAGATGGATGGCAGCAGCCGTATTGGGGTTGCGACGGATGGCGTCAGCAGGTTGCGCATAGAGCAATGCCACTGTAGCCCAGAGGATATATAATGTGTAATTAAAGTAACGCATAATCATCATAATTCATTTAACCTTCGATTTCACTGAGCTCCAGCCACCGCATGCTCTTCTCGTCAATTTCTTCTTTGAGCTTGGGCAGCAAACGGCTTTTCTCCGTGAGTTCTTCGACGCTGAGTGTACCGCTACAGAGTGCTTCTTCTATCTCGTGCTGTTGTTGTTCGAGTGATGCGATATCCTTTTCGAGCTGCTCAAACTCCCGTTTCTCCTTATACGACATACGGCGACGGCTGTCGTTGCGATAAATCTTCTTCTCCTTGACAGAGGCATCTACCTTGGCTTCCTCTTTGCTCTGCAAGGCCGAATACTGCCGATACTGTGTATAGTTGCCAGGGAAATCATCTATCACACCCTCGCCCTTAAAGACAAGGATATGGTCAACGACCTTATCCATAAAATAACGGTCATGGCTTACGACGATGACGCAACCGGGGAAATCCTGCAGATACTCTTCCAGGACTTGGAGGGTCTGTATGTCCAGGTCATTGGTGGGCTCATCAAGAATAAGAAAATTGGGATTCTCCATCAGCACAGTACAGAGATACAGTTTGCGTCGCTGTCCTCCACTGAGTTTATACACATAGTCGTACTGCTCTTCGGGCGTGAAGAGGAAACGCTGCAGAAACTGGGAAGCTGAGAGGTGACGCCCGCCACCAAGGTCGATATACTCGGCACGCTTGGTGATAATGTCGATGACCCGCTCTTGCTCGTCAAACTGCAGGCCGTCCTGTGAATAATAGCCGAACTTGACGGTCTCGCCGATATCAAACCTTCCCTCGTCCAGCCGCTGCAATCCCAACAGCAGCTTGATAAAGGTAGACTTTCCGGTGCCATTGTTGCCCACAATGCCCATTTTCTCGAAACGGGCGAAATTGTAATAGAAATTGTCGAGTATAACTTTATCCTTGCCAAACCGTTTGGAAACGTACTGACATTCGAAGATTTTAGAACCTATATATACATTGGATGCTTTGAGTCTTACCTGGCGCTCTTCAATACGCTGATGGGCGCGGGCTTCGAGTTCATAGAAAGCGTCCTCACGATACTTGGCTTTGTGACCACGGGCCTGAGGCATACGGCGCATCCACTCCAATTCGGTACGATACAGATTGGCGGCACGAGCCTGCTCGGCACGACGATTGTCAATGCGCTCCTGACGCTTCTCAAGATAATAGGCATAATTGCCACGATAGGTATAAATGGTATGGTCATCCAGTTCGAGGATTACATCACACACACGGTCAAGAAAATAACGGTCATGGGTAACCATTAGTATCGACTTGTTGCCTCGCTGGAGAAAACCCTCCAGCCATTCTATCATCTCGAGGTCCAAATGGTTGGTAGGCTCATCCAATATCAGGAAATCGGGCTCGGTAATGAGCGCATTGGCAAGCGCCACTCTCTTACGCTGACCGCCACTGAGTTGCCCCATCGGCTGAGAGAGGTCTGCGATTTTAAGCCGGGTCAATATCTGCTTGGCCTTCACTATCTTCTCATCATCGCCCTGATGGTTGAAGCAGGCATCCAGCACGGTGTCATCGGGATTAAAGACAGGTTCCTGCTCCAGATACCCCGTGCGTATTCCATTGCGATAAACAATAGCTCCTTCATCCTGGCTCTCTCTGCCAGTAAGGATTGACAGCAGCGTAGACTTGCCAGTACCGTTGCGGGCAATGAGGCCCACCTTCTGTCCCTCGGCTATGCTGAACGAAAGATTGGCGAAAAGCTCACGAGCGCCGAAACGCTTGCTTACGTTCTGTACATCAAGAATAGTATTCTGACTTGCCATCGTATCAACGTATTAATCAGTAGCAGCCAACGAGTCGTTGATTTGTCCAATATAGTCTATCACCTCCTGACGGCCGGTCTTCTTCTCACTGCTCGTGATAAAATATGGAGGCAACGTTTCCCATGTATCTCTGAGGCTTTCCATCCAGCGCTCTGCATTCTGACGAGCCTTGACGGGTCCGAGTTTGTCGGCCTTGGTAAAAACGATACTGAAAGGAACGCTACTCACGCCCAGCCAATCGATAAACTCACGGTCTATCTTCTGCGGGTCATGGCGAATATCTATGAGTACAAATACATTGACTAACTGCTGACGCTGGAGTATGTAACTCGAAATCATACGCTGCAGTTGGTCTTGCACCGATTTAGAACGTTTGGCATAACCATATCCAGGGAGATCCACAAGATACCATTCACGATTGACAAGAAACAGATTGATAAGAAGAGTCTTGCCGGGGGTAGCACTGGTCTTGGCCAGGCCCTTATGATTGCAAAGCATATTGATGAGGCTTGATTTACCTACATTGCTTCGACCGATAAAAGCATACTCGGGCTTGTTGTCTTTTGGACATTTTTCGACAGTAGGGGCTGAAATAACAAACTGAGAATTCTTAATTTCCATATCGTTGCTTTAATTATATATGCAAAATTACGACTTTTTTTTTGTAATATCTCCGCTTTGCCGTAACTTTGTATCAAATGTTCTGAAAAAGCAAACAAGATGAAACAAATCAGTTGGGGATTTATTGGTTGCGGCGAGGTTACAGAGAAGAAGTCTGGTCCCGCCTTTGCCGAAGTGGAAGGTTCGCATGTGGAAGCGGTAATGAGCCGCAGCGAACAGAAAGCGCGCAACTATGCGGAGCGACACAATATACGCAAATGGTACACGGATGCCCAGGAATTGATAGACGACCCGGATATCAATGCCATATATATAGCCACCCCACCATCAAGTCATGCCACTTTTGCCATTATGGCGATGCGTGCAGGCAAACCAGTATATGTGGAAAAGCCATTGGCTGCAAGCTATGACGACTGCGTACGCATCAACCGCATAAGCGAGCAGACAGGAGTGCCCTGTTATGTGGCTTACTATCGCCGCTACCTGCCTTACTTCCAGCGCGTAAAAGAAATCATACGCGAAGGGCGCATTGGCAATATTACCAACGTGCAGGTAAGGTTTTCCGCTCCTCCCCGAGAATTGGACTATAACTCCACCCGCGAACTGCCATGGCGCCTGCAGCCAGACATCTCTGGTGGTGGTTATTTCTACGACCTTGCCCCTCATCAACTTGATTTATTGCAAGACATTTTTGGCGTTATCGTCAAAGCCCACGGTTATTGCACCAACCGCGCCCACCTCTATACCGCAGAAGATACCATAAGCGCTTGCTTCCGCTTTGAGAGTGGGCTGGTCGGCAGCGGGTCATGGTGCTTCGTGGGCCACCAAAGTGCCCGAGAAGACTGCATAGAGATAGTCGGCGAACAAGGTATGCTGTCTTTCTCTGTCTTCAACTACAAACCTATCCGTCTGGTAACCTCAGAAGGTTTGACAGAGATAGAGGTCAAGAACCCTCCTTACGTGCAACTACCGATTATACGCCAAGTGATAGAAGACCTACAGGGTCTGAACATCTGCACATCGACCAGCGTGAGCGCAACTCCCACCAACTGGGTGATGGATCGCATATTGGGAAAAATGTAGGCTGTATGCTCCGACATCTCTATCTGATTATCATATTGCTCATCACATCTTCACCACTTATGGCAGAAGACTCCATCCCACCTCAAAAGAAGGGTGTGATAGGAGTCCTGTATGACTTTGTCAAAGAATTCAGCCGTGTCGATACCAACTATGTAGAACCGCAGCGATATAATTTTGCTGCAATGATTCAGAACACCAACACCTATGAGGTATATCGCCTGAGCAGCAGTGACGGAATGAATGTAGTCTTTGCCCCCAAGCCGCGCATAAAGGTCGGCCCTTACTTCGGGTGGAGATGGATATTCCTGGGCTATACCCTCGACGTGGCCCACATCAAAGAGAGCGGACGCAACCAAGACTTCAACCTGAGTCTATATTCCAATCAGATAGGCGTTGACCTGTTCTATCGTCGCACGGGAGACAACTACAAAATCAAGGAAATTGATGTAGGACGACAATATGATACCGAGGGATTGACGGATTTGCCATTTGATGGAATAGAAGCAAGCATCAAGGGCTTCAACCTATATTATATCTTCAACCACCGCAAATTCTCTTATCCCGCTGCTTACAGTCAAAGCACGGTACAGCGACGTTCGGCCGGTTCATTTATGGCAGGTATCGGTTATACGCGACATGGCTTGAATATGGACTGGATGAAACTGTCTGCCATTATCAAGCAACATACGGGCTATACTGCGCCCAACGGACTGGATGCCAATCGCAACCTGCCTCCCCACATCGATTATACCGACTACTCCATCTCTGGAGGATACGCATACAATTGGGTGCCCATGCGCAACCTGCTAATTGACGCCTCCCTGTCTATTGGGCTTTCATACAAGACCACGCGTGGCGACAACCATGAAGACAAACCTTGGTTCAAACAGCTTTCACTGCACAATACCAACATTGATGCAATTGGCCGTATGGGTATAGTATGGAACAACACCAAATGGTTTGTGGGAGCCAATGCCGTATTCCACTCGTATAATTATCACAAAAGCCAGATAACGACCAATAATACTTTTGGCAATGTCAACATTTATATAGGATTTAACTTCGACCGACGATGAAACATAAAATATTCCTCGCTGTCGTCATATGGGGCTTTTGCCTCAATGCCATTGGACAGGAGAAGGTGGATTATAAGCCATCTGACAGCCTACGCGTGACTTCGCTGCTGAAGCAGGCAAGACACCTGGGCAAGGATAAAAATCTCATGATATACTTTGCCCGTCAACTACGTGGCATTCCCTATGTTGCCAAGGCCTTGGAGGTGAACCCATCCGAACTGCTCGTTGTCAACCTGCGCAAACTCGATTGCACCACATATGTCGAGACGGTAATGGCGCTCACGCTGTGTGCCCGTGAACAAAGCATCAGGTTTGAAGATTACTGCCGTTGGCTGAGAACCATACGTTACGAACAAGGGAAAATAGGCTACACGCGACGACTGCATTATTTCACTTCATGGATTGACGACAACACCGAGATGGGGCTGATTAAGGAGATTTCGCATAAAGGACGACCATTCACCGGCCGCCAGCGTCTCAACATCGATTTCATGTCAACCCACAGCCACCTCTACCCTATGCTGCATGGCAAACCAAAGGCCATAAAAGAAATCAGAGATACGGAGCAAAAACTGACCGGACGCATTGTGGCCTATATTCCGAAGAAATCAATAGGCAACTCAACGCTCATGCGCCAGACCATAAAGGATGGCGACATACTTGCCATTACCACATCCAAACAAGGACTCGACACATCCCACATAGGCATCGCAGTTTGGCACGCCGACGGCCTACATCTCCTCAACGCCTCACAGATAAGACACAAAGTAGTGGAAGAACCTATGACGCTCGCAGTATATATGAGCAAGCATCCCAAACAGACAGGAATAAGAGTGATAAGGATAAAAGTTGATTGATTTACTGCCTAAAGAAAAGCTAAAACCTCTGCGAGTAATCGTTGCAATGCTGCACAAAAAAACTGAAGTATCACTAATATAAAGCTACATGGAAGAAGTAAAACGAGATAGAGCGAGAAGAAAACTCTTAAGAGTAACCTTCCCCAATGGAAAAGTCCTTTGTTATAAAAGTACAACCGATACAATGATAGCAACAATGCAAGAGTTGGGCGATGATGTTATAGCCAATATAAAACTACAGTCATGCCACCTGCCATTGTTATCAAAAGAAATATATCCCAGATACAAGGAATGGATGAAGCCTGTTTGCAATGGTTGGTATCTCAACACACAATCAAACTCGGACACAAAGTTCCTGCAATTAAATGCAATAAATGAGCAATTGTCTTTAGGATTAAAAATAGAGTTGGGAGAAGACTTTATAGCACAAGACAACCCTAACAAAGAAAAGCGCACTAGAACAAAAGGCGAAATACTCGTAAAATTACCAGATGGGCAATGTTTTGCCAATAATTCAATAACAAATACGTTCCTTGAATTAATCAGGGAAATTGGTATAGATAAAATCAAGCAAAAAGAACTAACTTGGTGTGGCAAACCACTTATAACAACATCAAAGATGTTTAACGGACAAGTACGGATAGACAATGAGCGATGGATTATCGTGCCTAACACAACCAAAGATAAGGTTAAACTCCTCAGAGTTATCGGTGCTATGTTGCGTATAAATATGGAAATCACCTCAATTTAAATGGGCTATTCAAAACTCTTCCAAGATAATACGAACCTCCGTTCCAGTCAAATAGATGCTAAGGTAAGAAATGATGCGTGAAACAAATATGACACAGTGATGTTGCAGATACCAACCATACACAAACCAATCTGTTTACGTCACAGATAAGTGATTTGTGTGTAACTGCAAAAAGCTCCACAAAGAGACAAACATACTGGTAGTAGCTCATCGAGCCGAGGCGCATCATTCCCTTTCAGATAGGTTATATTAAGCCTTCTATTTGGGGCTCCTGAAGCAAAGAAGCAAGGCGAAACATATACACAAAAAAAGAGGACTTTACATTATGTAAAAATCCTCTTTCTTCAGTTTTTTCGTGATTCCGTTGGGGTTCGAACCCAAGACCCACAGCTTAGAAGGCTGTTGCTCTAATCCAACTGAGCTACGGAACCATCCTTTTTGCGGCTGCAAAGTTAATAAATTTGCTTGGTATTTCCAAATATTTACTTATATTTCTTCAAATACTCATCAGCTCTTTCATCTCCCAATTCCTTGGCTTTCATGAGAGCTTTGGTTCCTTCTTCCTTATTCTTTGCCACCATATTGGCCACGCCCAACAAGATATATCCATCGGCATACTCAGGTGCAAGTTGTGTACAGATTTCTGCACTACGGATTGCCTTGTCGGTCTGGCTGAAGCGCAAATGCAGCGAAGCCTTCTCTGCCCACAGGGTTGGAGAATCACGCTGCAGCAATATGGCACGGTCCATATCATTGAGCGCCTGCTGATACTGATGGATTTCCATTTCTGCCTTATGACGGATATAGTAGAAATTGCTGGTAATGGGCCTACCCTGCATCAACGAGTCATACTGATTGAAATCTATCACCGCTTTACGATACTCTCCTATATTATAATAATGTGTAGCACGAGCAAGAACATAAGGCGCACCCACAAAATTCAGCGGCTGGGGAGAGACAGCTATAGCACTGTCCAAGAGGGCTACGATCTCTGCATCGGGAGCCTTCATCTGTGTTTTGCACTGAGCTGCACTATAGAAGAGGTCGCCATTGCGAATAGGGGTCTTGGTGAGTTCCATAAACTTGTCGTAGGCAGTAGCGTAGTCTTTCTTCACAAAATAAGCCAAAGCCTGCTGATGCACATAGAGAGGCTGGTGGTCTATATCATACGCCTTATTGGCTTCCTCCAGCGCCTTATCCGCATTCCAGGAAGGATAGATGCTGTCTGGAAGATTGGAAACCTTGTTATATATCAGACGGGAATAGGCCGAATGTACATCCTCCTTCTTGGCAACTTTCTCAAGGGCAGTCTTGATGGTAGCATCTACTCCAGAAAAATCAGCCTTAGCCAGCTGTCTGTTGGCCAGCGCATTATAGCCTTCCACATAACCAGGGAAACGCTGGATGAAAGCCTTTACGTACTTGTTATACATCAGCGTATCTCTCTGTTCTGCTGTGAGAGTCAACATCACCGCAGCCTGCTCATGGTTCTTGGGAAAGTCGATAGGGATAAACGATTGTCTGAGCACAGGATTGGCTATGGCCAGACCGTTCTCCACAGTCATATCGTTCATGAAATTGGCATCAGTAGCCACAATCTGCTGTCCATCCTTGGAAATCTGGATGACACCAATCACCTGACCTTTGGAATTGACAACAGGACATCCATCAGCACTCTCATCAATATTAGACGAGAAGAGATAATAGGCATACTTCTCCATAAACGGCTCCACGCTCTGCACATTGCGCTGGTCTATCAGGGGCTTGTTGACCGAATACTGCAATATCCATACCTTTTCACCCTTCTTGCTGGCTGCGGTTGCTACAGAAGCAGGCTGCGTGTTGCCATCCACCTTAAACTTGCAGACATTATACAACTCGTTGGCACCTATCAGCGCACTTACTACCGATTGCTTGCCATTGGCATCGATTACCACCGCACTGTCGGCACCCACAAACGGCTTCCAAGAACTTATCGCTTCGCCCTTATCTCCCACAAACACGCCATGGGTTGATGCAAGCAAGGTACCATCTTTCTTAAAGGTTGTCAGAGAGAAAACCGATTTGGCGGCACTCTCTATCTGCGCACTACAATTGGTTGCAACCAAGAGTGCGAAAGCTATATAAATGATTTTCTTCATATTCTTAATAGGGATTTTGCATTTTCTATTGCGGCCGGAGTTATGTCACTGCCGCTCAACATCTGAGCGATTTCCTTGATTCGCTCGTCATCTGTAAGTTTTGTCATCCTACTCAACGTCACATCACGATAATCCTCTTTGGAAACCTTATAATGAGTCGTTCCCATGGCAGCAATCTGTGGCAGATGGGTAATGCTGATGACCTGACGGTCCTTGTCGCCCATCTCCTTCATAATCGAAGCCATCTGCTCGGCCACGCGACCACTCACGCCCGTATCAATCTCGTCAAAGATGATGGTGGGCAATTTGACTACTCCCGAAATCATCGCCTTCAACGAGAGCATCACGCGGGCGATTTCGCCGCCCGAGGCTATCTGCGATATGGGCTGCAACAGACTGTTTTTGTTCGCACTGAACATAAACTGCAACTTGTCGGCGCCATCAGCACTCAAGGGCTTTTCCTCCATCGATACCTCAAATCTTACGTTGGGGATTCCTAATGGTACCAGACGTTGCTTAAGTTCCTTTTCCACAGTTCTCGCCGCTTTCTCGCGTGTCTGCGTCAACTGTTTCGCCTTTACCAGACATTCCATGTATGCCCGCTCATATCGCTCCTTAAGCGCATCCAACTCATCCGAACCATTGTCAATAAGACCCAGTTGGTCAGCGATTTTCTGCTTGAGTTCATTCAGTTCTTCTATCGAACCGAGGTGATACTTCTGTTGCAGAGCATACAATCTATCCAGCCTGCCGTTGATTTCCTCCAACAAGGCAGGATTGAACTCAATCTTCTCTCCTCCCCCATTGATTTCGTCGGCTATATCTTTGATTTCGATATAAGCACTTTCCACACGCGCAGCCAGTTCCCGAGCTGGCGCATATACCGATTCTATCGAATTCAGATTGGAAGCGATGTTCTTCAGGATAGACGCCACATTGTTGTCTTCGTCAGCCAGCACGTTATTCGCATCAAAGAGCACCTGCTTTATCTCTTCTGCATGAGCCAGTATCTCACTGTCTTGTTCCAACTGCTCCTGCTCGCCTTCTTTGAATTCATCCTTGGATAGCTCCTGATATTGGAAACGCAGAAAATCTTCATTCTGTCTATCTCTTTCTATCTGCTGCGTCAAGTCATCCAATTCACGCTTGCACGTTTTCTGCTCTTCGTATGCCTCGGCAAACGCACGACGCACCTCGCCATTCTTGGCCACCACGTCCACAATGCCGAGCATAAAATCATCCTTCTGCAAGAGCAGGTTCTGGTGCTGACTGTGTATGTCTATCAGGTGCTCGCCCAATTCCTTGAGAACAGCAATCGATACAGGTGAATCATTGACAAAAGCCCTGCTCTTGCCATTGGCATTGATTTCCCTTCTCAGGATGCAGTCCTGTGCATCATAGTCTATATCATTGTCAGAGAACAGACGCTCCAGATGACTGTCAGCCAAATCAAAATGTGCCTCAATGACACACTTCTTTTCGCCGTTCTTTATCTGCTTAACATCAGCACGATTTCCCAAAAGCAGACCCAATGCGCCTAAGATAATGCTCTTTCCCGCTCCCGTTTCTCCAGTGATTACCGAGAAACCTGGAAAGAAATCAATGTCAAGCTGGTCTATCAGCGTAAAATCCTTTATATATAAATGTCTTAACATTATTCCTTAATTTTATCCCATGCCGCATTCTGACTGGCGTTGATACCAAACAGAATGTCGTATACTGTTTCCTTCTCCTTGGGCGTTCCCTTACCTTTATATATATTGGCAATTTCATCCCGCTTGTAGTCCGTCCATATCTGCGGAACCAGACTCAGCGGCTTGTTATCATGACTGTTCTTCAACAACTCCATCGCCTTGGTTATATTGGCACGTCCTCGCTCCGCATTGCCAGCCATCTCGTCAAGCCCGGTACGGTAATAGTCATACTGGAACTGTCGGAACGGGCGCATACCTCCATCCAGATAATCATTGATAAAGGCATACCTGTTTCGGCTGTCATCAAAGGCTTTCCATCCGGGATAGTTCAGATTTTGCGCACTATTGGCAACATTCATACACTGTTGCAGCACCTCGTCACCACCCATGGAAGCAAAACTGTCGAGATTGATACCGATTATCAGATAAGCATAATAGGCAAACAGCGCAGTAAGCTGATTGTCAATATTGTCTGGAGTGAAGACAATTTGATCAAACTGGGCATATTCGAAGTTGAAGTTGTTGTCAGTATTGTTATAAAGAGTGGTAGTGTAAGCCGAATTATATACCGGACGATTGGCTTGTATCAGCGCCTTGCAAGTGAAGATATTCGACGAAGCGTCATATTTGGTTACAGTGATGTTGAAATTGCATACAATACGCTCATTCTTCTGAAAATGAAGATTGGTCCATTGCCGCTCATTGACAAATTGCTCCAACTGCTTCTGCAATTCATCAAACACACTGGCATCCGTTCCCTGTATCTGCGAACGGTTGATGACTATCTTGGCATTGAGTTCCTGAGCCTTTGCCGGCATTGCCGCCAGCATTATCATGATGTAGCCCATCACCATCACGCCTTTCATCCAGAAGCGATTTCTCCGCGTAAGTGTCCGTATCAATATGCCGAGATTACTGCCCACTATCCTTTCTTGTTCATAAATTCACGCATACGGATACGCGTGAGCACTTGCTTGGTGTTGTTCGTAAAATCAGACGACAGCATCCAACTGTAATAACCAGGATCCTTGCGCAGCACATCTGTCACATACCAACCCTTGTACTTACCAAAATTGAAAGCCTCCTGCTTGCGCGGATTGCCTTCACCATCGAGCAGCGGCTTGCCATTGGCATCGACCATGTCCTTCCACACGATTCTGCCTGCAAAGTCCACATTGTCATTCGATTTTGACAGGGCTGCCAACTCATCCATATCGTTGTGCAACACCTTCTCAGGGTCATCGGCCGTCTCTGGATTATACTTGTCCAACTGAGCCATCAGCACCCGATAGGTAGCCTCTGTGTCATTATCGGCACGATGCGGAGGGAAATCATCTTCCATCTTGCTACCACAATAGAACTGATAGGCAGCAGCCAGACTCCGACGCTCCATTCTGCAGAAGATGCTGTGCGCATCTATCAGACGGGCCTTGGAGAAGTCAAAGTCCACACCCGCACGAAGGAACTCCTCGGCAAGCATGGGAATATCAAAAAAGTTTGAGTTGAATCCGGCAAAGTCACACCCCGCAAACGCGTCTTTCAGATTGGCTGAAATCTCCTTGAATGTCTTGGCATCCTTCACCATCTCATTGGTAATGCCCGTAAGCGCTACCACCTCATCAGGGATTACCCGCTGAGGATTGACAAAGATATTATTTCGTTCTTCCCGTCCATCCGGCGTCACCTTGATATACGATATCTGGATGACACGGTCTTTTACAATATCCAAGCCGGTAGTCTCCAAATCAAAGACTACCAGCGGTTTTGTGATATTAAGTTTCACTATTACTATATATTATAGTGGGTTCTGACTATTAGTTTGCATCGTTCAGCAACATCGGCATGAGCAGCATCAGCACATCCTCATTCTCGGGCTGTTCTGTAGGTACAATGATACCGGCACGGCTGGGATCAGCGAGTTCCACCGTAACCTGCTCACTGTCCAGATTGCTCAGAATCTCTGTCAGCGAACTGCCCTTGAATCCTATGCTCATCTTCTGTCCTGCATAGTCACAGAGGATAGTCTCACGAGCCTTGGTTGCATAGTCTATATCCTCAGACGAGATAACCAGACTGCCTGCGTCCAACTTGAACTTCACCAACTGGCTGCTCTTGCTACCAAAAGGCAATACGCGCTTGAGAGCACTCAGCAGAGCCTTTCTGTCTATCGTAAGTTGATTGGGGTTGGCTACAGGTATCACCGAGTTGTAGTTGGGGTAACGTCCCTCTATCAGTCTGCATGTCAGCACGCCCTCGTCGAAGGTTACCTCGGCATTTCGTCCATCAAACTTGATGACGACATCACTGCCATCCTTGCCCAGCACACTTCTCAACAGGTTGGCTGGCTTTTTCGGGAGAATAAAGGCGGCAGGAGAATCACTCTTCACCATGAAGTTCTTGTTACGCACCAGCTTGTGTCCATCACTGGCTACGATAGCCAACGCATCCGGAGTCAGGTCAAAGTAGATACCATTCATCACCGGACGCAACTCATCCTGCGCAGTAGCAAATATCGAACGGTTTATGTTGGCAGCCAGCACGCCCGAATCAATCGTGATTACATTGACATTCTCAGGCATCGTCAGCATCTTGGGATATTCTGCAGCGCCCATGATGGTAAAGTTATATTCACCGCCTTGATATATCACCTTGATTGTAGCCAGTTCGGTATCAACGACTACTGTCAAAGGCTGCTCGGGCAGCTCTCTCACAGCGTCAAGCATGGTCTGGCTCTGAATGGCAAAAGCCCCTTCTCCAGAGTTACTGTCCAGTGCCACAGTAGACTTCATCATGTTTTCGCTGTCCGACGAAGTAATCGTCAACGAACCATTGTTCACCTCAAACAAGAAACATTCCAGTATAGGGAGTGAGTTTTTACTGCTGATAACCTTTGCCAGGGTTTGTAAACGGCTGCTAAGAGCGTTGCTTGATATTGTAAATTCCATGCCTATATTATTTATATGGTTTTTAATTGAATATAGGCACAAAAATACAAAAAAGCTGCTTGCGGTGCAAAAAAATAGGCAAATATTTTCGTCTTTCTCATAAAATTTAGTAATTTCGCGGAAGATAATAATCTCGAAAACAAATATATAATTATAAAATGGAACTACAAGGTAAGGTAATCGCAGTGCTGCCCGCACGCAGCGGCGTTTCAGCACGTGGAGAGTGGAAGAGTCAGAGTTTTGTAATCGAAACCCACGACAGCTTCCCCCGCAAGATGGTATTCGATGTATTTGGCGAAGAGCGTCTCACTCGTTTCAACATACAGTTAGGCCAGGAGGTCAATGTTTCTTTCGACATTGATGCTCACGAGTATAATGGCCGTTGGTTCAACAATATCCGCGCATTCGACGTTCGCTTGGTCGACCCCAACACCGTTAGCGCAGCCCCTGCAGCCCAGGCCGCTCCCGCAGCGCCTCAGCAGCCCGCCAACGCCCCATTCCCACCCCAGCCCGAGCAAAGCAACAGCGATGACGACCTGCCATTCTAATGACAGAACCCATATCATGAATATGATGACAACTCCCAAGGCCCATTAGGACTTTGGGAGTTTTTCTTTTCACGCCACAAGAGCCCGAACTACCGTCCCTCACGAGCCACTCATACCCAGACAAGATAAACCCCATAAGAGTATATCTTCTACGATATCTTTCACCACCTGCACTTTACAAGGACACACCATAGATTCCCCCACCCATGCAGAGAGACACATATATAATAAGGTATATGGAGCATCTACGCAAGTTCGGAATACGACGAGACTCATGCTCCCCCCACCCCATCATTTCACCAATAACTATGCGTAACTCACCAAATTGGCATTCTCGCCCCTTGGAGAGAGTTAGAGAGGGGCACCGCAAGCAGCTGTTTTTTCACCGCCAAAGGTGGACTTTTTGAACGGCCGACGGCCGCTTTTTGAACCATGATGGCTGTTGTCGTCATGCAATGCATGACATTGGTGATGACGGTGATGACAAGGAGGAAAACTTGTTTTCTGACTGGCGTCACCATCAGCCCCAATAAGGCGAAGCCGACAACAGCCACCACGGCTTTTTGTGTTTATCTCCATCCCTTAATAGTTAAAACAAACAGAGGTAAAAACATGGAAAATCTACCACAAGCACCGCCATTTACAGTGTTGTCGCCAGAACGAAGCTCTATCACACCCCCACCCCATCATTTCACCAATAACTATGCGTAACTCATCAGGTTAGCATTCTCGCCCCTTGGGGAGAGTTAGAGAGGGGCTTCCACAAGCAGCTATTTTTTCACCGCCAAAGGCGGACTTTTTGAACGGCCGACGGCCGCTTTTTGAACCGTGACGGCTGTTGTCGTCATGCGAAGCATAGCGTTGGAGGTATTGGTGACGACAAAGAGGAAAACTCGTTTCCCGTCAGGCGTCACCAACAACTCCAACAAGGCGAAGCCGCCAACAACCACAACGGCTTTTTGTGTCTATCACACCCTTTAATAGATGTAGCAAATAGAGAACAAATGGCAAGAGACTTTTCCCTCAACCAGTTTCCGCGGGAACGTTCCACTATGCCTTTCGGACGCCCACAAGCAGCAGCCACTCAGAACCGAAGGTCACCGACGCTGTACGACGCGGAAAGATAATGTCGTTGCGTTTAGCCGAAGATGTCACCCGCAGTTGACCTGCTGTTTCATGTATAAATCGCAACACTTACAGCGAAGCCAAGAAAAAGCACGGAAATTCGGATGATTCCCAACGTATTGCGACCCACATAAACGCATAGAGCCGGACTCCCCTACTATGGAAATCCGGCTCTATGCACCATTCTATTGGACACATATACGGCAACAGCTATTCGTCGTCACCCGACTCATCCGCAAACAGCAGATGCACCCGCCGCTTATCGCTCAATTCTATCAGAAGCTGCATGTGCTCATCATCCAGTTTGCCGGCCTTCATCTGTTTCTTGTTATACTTCCACCAGTTCAGAAGGCCCCGCTTATCCGCCTTCTTCTTATTGGGCAGTTGTCCATGCTCCTCAACATAAGCCAATAGCTCCTTGTAGCTTTCCTGCCAATTGGCCTCACGCTTTGTCATATTCTCCATAATCTCTGCTTTAACACAGCAAAAGTAACAAGTTCCATCGACACCGCCAAATATACCGGTCACCTATTTATATATGTAGCACGAATTACCTGCAACCGCCTATCCCTACAACGCAATTATTTCTTTAGCGCTTCGAGAGCAACTGCCGCATCCTCTTTGGCAATCTGCATACAACGAGCCACATACTCAGCACTTATCAATTGCATGGATCCAGAACGATGCTCCATTTCTACAAAATCGCTTACCCGTTTTACCAATTCTTCCATAATTTTCAATTCCCTATTATCGTCGCCGGTTTCATCAGATGACTTTTGATTTGGGCCAAAAAGGTGGAAATCACACTGTCTGTATATACTATACGATGTTTCCAGAGATTACTCTTCCACAACTTATACCGTGCAATGATATACCCCACCCCGGCAGGCTCTTTTACCTTGTGTCGCGACGAGAAGCAGTCTTCCAGCACGCGTTCTATCAGTTCTGCTTCTTCTGTTCCGAAGTTAGAGTATACCGCTGGGATATGAAAAACATCAAGCGCGAACCCCAGATAGCGATGGGCTATATGAGCCATGCACAATACGAATTTCGCCATGCCCATAGCCACACATATCTTCCAAAACTCGTCCCAATCTATATCATCCTTCCGCTGCCTTACCAGCAGCACCCAGTCACACAACATCCTAAGCGTCATCCCCTCTGCCGCGAAATGACAAGCCGAATGACGAGCCACAAAAAGCATATTCAGCAGAGGTGAGGGCAATATGATTCTGGCACCGTTATCCAACATATATGTCTCATGCCCGGATGCAGCCAATCGCTTGAACAGCCGTTCTATCCATCTGCTCGAACGATGCGAATGTACGTTTACAAAATCATAATGATTTTCAACCATTACTCCCCTATAGGTGAACACCGAATGATGATGGTGCCCATTGTCCACCTCGATACCCAACCGCTCATGCAGCAGCTGGTCAGCCTTCTTCCACACCTTATTGCCATCACCCATCAGATAGATGTCTATATCACCGACGGGTCTATGATTAGGTACAGGCCAATACTTAGACAACCCATACCCCTTGAGCAACATCATGTTTATACCATTCTGCTGGTAGAACGCAGCCAACTCTCCTATCACCTTCTCATAAGCAGCATACTGCCGCTCCATGTTCATCACCATTCCGACCCACTGCATTTTACACAGCCTGTCACCGGCCGCAAACGGCGATGGAGACACATCCTTTACCCCATCCAGCACAATAGCAGGAACGCCCTGCTGAACAGCCAGGTCCAGCAGAGTGTCCCATTCTATTCTTTCCGCAAGACCACAGACTCCACCATTGCCTAACCCCATTCGGACAAGGCGCAGCAAGAGTCTTTCTTCGGCAGTAATCATCGGTTCCTATTCTTTATAAAGCTACGTCTTGGCTTCCTTCCATGCAGACGCCTATATATATAATAAGGTATATAGCTCTGCATTGATTCGTAAGGGCGGCGGGGCTGATGTGCCCTATCCCCAAAACGTAGCTGCGCAGACTATAATCCCTTTACGATCTCCACGAAGTTACTGATTACATACTCCACATCCTCATCATTCATTTTGGTGTTCAGCGGTAGCGTAATCTCGTTCTCAAACGCATGAAAAGCATTGGGGAAGTCCTTGATATCAAAGCCCAACTTCTTATAGGCCGTCATCATGGGCAGCGGTTTATAGTGTACATTGGTTGCAATGCCCCGCTCAGCCATTTTTTCGATTACCAGATTAGTTTCCTCACGCGTCTTGCCGAGCAGACGCACCAGATACAGATGGCCAGACGATGTATAGTCCTCAGTATAATGCTTCAGCACAGCCACATCAAGTCCCGCAAAAGCCTCATCATAACGAGCTATCATCTGGCGGCGACGCGCCAGCATACCCTCATAGCGATCCATCTGCACCAGTCCGATAGCAGCCACCACGTCAGTCATATTACACTTATACCATGTGCCGATGATGTCATACTCCCAAGCACCGAGCTTGGTCTTCGCCAGCGCATCCTTGTTCTGGCCATGCAGACTCAACAGCTGCGCCTTGCGGTAAAGGTTCTCATTCCAGGTCTCGCCCGCTATCTCTGGCACACCGCTGAAGGTATTGTCCTCATTCTTGTCCAAATCTTTCACCACCAGCTCATTGCCAAAAGACAGATTCCACGACAATGCACCACCCTCAGCAGTAGTCAGGTTCTTTACGGCATGGAACGAGAACGATGAGAAGTCTGCTATCGAGCCCACCATCTTTCCCTTGCGCGAAGCACCAAAGGCATGAGCTGCATCGCAACAGATGGCAACACGGCCAATCATCTTCTGCAAGTCTGTCTTAGGAGTGAAGATGTCCTTCTTGCGCTCCACTATCTCGAACAGACGGTCGTAGTCACAGGGAATACCCGCCAAATCAACAGGGATAATAGCCTTGGTATTAGGAGTCACGGCCTTCTCCACAGCGTCATAATCCATCTCGAGGCAATCCTTCTGCACATCGACAAAGACGAGCGTAGCCCCAACATGTTCCACCACCGAAGCACTTGCCGTATAGGTATAAGCAGGCACTATCACCTCATCACCTTCGCCTACGCCCAACAGCCTCAGCGCCATTTCAGCACAAGCCGTCTGCGAGTTCAGGCATACAGCCTTGTTCACACCCACATATTCGGCCACGTCCTTTTCCAACTTCTTTGTGCGCGGTCCGGTTGTTATCCAACCAGACAAAATGGCATCACGCACTTCTGCCGCCTCAGCCTCCGTCATATCCGGCGGAGAGAAAGGCACATTACGCAATTTCATTGTCATAATATGATTATAAATATCTATTTGTTAAAATTATTTGTTTGGATAATTTCATTTTTCGGCGATTTATTTGTTTGGATAATTTCAATTTTTGATGATTTATTTGTTTGGATAATTTCATTTTGTTATCTTTGCAACTGAAATACAACTATTAACGAGTCACCATGTACTACAAGAGAATTATAGATAAACATCTATCAGAATGGGCTTCACGCGATACACGTAAACCCATTCTACTTCGAGGAGCACGACAGGTAGGCAAATCTTCCGCTGTGCATCATTTAGGCAAACAATTCAAAAACTATTTAGAAATAAACTTTGAGATGGAGCCTCAATATAAAGCTATCTTCATGCCAGACCTAAATGTCAATCGCATCGTTATGCAGATTTCTGCAATATCAGGCTCAAGGATAGAAGAAGGCGAGACTCTTCTCTTTATGGATGAGATTCAAGAGTGTCCAGAGGCCATCATGTCATTACGTTTCTTCAAAGAGAACATGCCAGGGCTTCATGTTATTGCTGCAGGTTCACTATTAGAGTTCGCCCTTGCAGAATTACCAACATTTGGCGTAGGTAGAATACATTCCATGTTTATGTATCCAATGACCTTTGATGAATTTCTTCTTGCCAACAAAGAAGACATATTACTCGAAGCCCGTAATGCAGCATCTTCACAATCACCTCTTCCTGAGCCATTGCACGAAAAGTTAGTCAGTCTGCTTCGCACATATATGCTTGTAGGAGGTATGCCTGAGTGTGTTGCCAAATGGGTTGAGACCCACGATTACCTGCTTTGTCAGGAAGTTCAAAATGATATACTTGTAAGCTATGAGGACGATTTTCCTAAATACAAGAAAAAGGCTGATGTCAATTTGCTTCGCAACATATTGCGCAGTGCCGCCGTACAAGCCACAAAAAAATTTGTCTATACCAAAGTAGGCGACTATAAAACAGCAGAAGTCAAGAGTGCGCTCAACCTGCTCATTCTTGCCGGATTACTGATTCCCGTAACTCACACCAGTGCCAATGGATTTCCTTTGGGTAGCGAAGCAGACAATTCATATCGCAAGATTCTATTCTTTGACTGTGGACTTATGCTGCGGCTTTTGGGCATCACTATAGGAGACACTACCATGCTTACCACCCAAATACTTACAGCCACAGCAGCCGACCTTGTCAACAAAGGTCCTATGGCAGAGCTTGTAGCCGGTTTGGAAATGCTCCACTATATGACTCCCAACTTGCGTCATGAGTTGTATTACTGGGTTCGTTTGTCAAAGAATTCATTAGCAGAAATCGACTATCTCCTGCCATCTCATCTTAATATTCTTCCCATTGAGGTCAAAGCAGGAAACCAAGGTGGAATGAAAAGCCTGTGGGCTTTTATGCGTGAGAAGCATATCACCGAGGCCATCCGTTGCTCATTAGAGAATTTCGGAGAGTTTTGTTATACTGACAAAGAAGATCAAGATACCATTCGTCATGTCAACATATTCCCTCTATATGCTGTTTCACAGATAATTAAATCTACCACATCTAATACCATGTAAATTATTCCACATAGATTTATGCCTCTTACGTTTTCTCGTCATGAGCACAACAACCTTGCTTTGCTCATGACGAGAAAATGTTTTAGATTTTTACTTTGCTTTTATACCGCAAACCTTTTTGATTACATCCACATACTTCTGTGTTCCCACCTCTCGCGTCAGGTTGTCCAAAACAAACTTTCGGCCGTTATGTCCATATTCCTTGCAGAGTTCACGATGGTTATACAGCGTCAGAATACTCTCCTTAAATGCGTCTTTGTCGCCTGCTTTGGTGAATATTCCACAGTGGTTGTTCTCTATGATGGCCTTCAATTCGTTCTCGTCAAAATTAGCAAGCACAGGCCTGCTCGCGCTCATAATGCTCCACGTTTTCGAGGGCACACTGTTCGCTCCCACTCCGGGCTTGGAGATTACCAGCGAGGCATCACCCAGCGAGAACACATGGCTTATATCTTCGTATGGCTGGAATGGCAACAGATGCACATTCTCCAGTTGTTGGTCTGCCACTTTGCGCTTCACTTCATCCAGATATGCGCCATTGCCTACCAGTACGAAGTGAATATCCTCATACACTTTCTGCAACTCCTTGGCCACATCCAGCAGCATATCCATATTCTGAGTCAGCCCAATATTGCCATTGTAGGTGATATAAAACTTGCTGCGATCCAGTCCATAAACATCAAACAACTTATTCTCTTCTCGTGGCACATCCACCACCTTGTTTTGGTCTACCCAATTATAGATTACCACTATCTTGTCCTCAGGCACGCCCTTGGCCATAATATTCTTCTTGAAGTCTTCTGAGATAACGATTATCTTATCTGCATATCGATATGTAATTTTCTCTACTATTCTTCCTATTTTCCATATTAGACTGCCTTCATGGGTCAATCCCGTTCCTACCAGTGAATCAGGGAATATATCTTGAACATTATATATAGTAGGTTTCCGTTTCAACCATTTTATCAAAGGCATTTTAAGCCCCTGAATGGGCGGGGTACTGTCAACGAAAGCCACATCATACTTCTTCCATATACAATAGTGCAACAGAATGAACTCGCCCAAGAAATAGCGTAACGCACGCAGCATCAGATTTTTTCCCTCTCCATAAAGATGAAATCTATGGATTCTCAGTTTACCATCCATTTGCCGCTCTTCCCTCTCCCACAGAGATCCATCAGGCACATTGCGTGTAGGTGAAGGAGTATACAAGTCTACCTCTATTCCTTTATCTGCGCATGCATGTACTATATTATCGGTAATATATAGGCTGGCCGCCGTCTCTGGCAGGTAATAAGAACAAGGAAATATTGCTTTCATCATTATACTGTTTCAAATTTTACTTCATTTATTATCTTTTCAGCCAGGGCGATAGCCTTCTGTGGCGAGTCTTCCGTCACAATCACATGTCCCGAACGACTGAGACTGCTGGTTACCTCAGGTATCTCATCCCCTGCTTTATGATAGATTTCCCATAGATAGACATGAGCATCATTCAATATCTCAGTATTCGATATATTCACCAGTTTTCCTGGCTTTGGACAGAAGTAACGGATACATACTCCCTTTGGCTCTTCCTTTATGCTCAAATCTGGTTCCGTTCCCAATGCCACATCTATAGCAGCAGCCACCATATCTATTCCCGTACTCAGATGGGTCAGTTCCGTAGAGATAAAATCACCGCCCAATCTGGCGCCAATCTCCATCAGATATGCCTTGCCATCCATCAGTTTTGCTTCTGCATGACATGCACAGTTGTTTACACCCAGAGCCTTCACGCCTGCCACAGCTGCAGCTTTTAGAGTTTCCACCTCTTCCGCCGAAAAGCACGATGGCTGGTTATGCCCCAACTCTACAAAATGCGGAGCACCTGTAGTCTTCTTGTCTGTAACAGTGAGCACATTCACCCTGCCGTTCCAAACGATAATTTCTATCGAGAACTCAGGACCTTCAATAAACTGCTCCAGCAGAACAGACTTGTCACGGCTCTCGTTCAGGGCGACATCATACAACCTGCAAAATTCCTCTTTGCTTGTATTCTCTTCATCCCGTCCTGACTTAATTACCTTTGCGATGCCTCTCGAACCAGAGTTCCTGCTCGGCTTCAAGATTCCGTCACCATCAAGTTTTTGGAATTGCGTCCACGCATCTTCCACACTCTTCGTCAGAATGCTCTTCGGCGAAGGCGCACCGCCCCGCTCAAAAGCCTCTCGCATCAAGTGTTTATTCGTTGCACGAATGGCTTGCTCACGAGTAATGCCTGAAAGCCCCAATTCGTCATTGAGTCTGCCCATAACGTTCATAGCCACTTCCGAGCAAGGATGTATCACTCCGTCTATCCGTTCCTCGCGGGCCACCTTCAAGACATCCTCTTCAGAGGTGATATTCACCACGATAGCTTTGTCGGCATACTTCAGTCCTTCTGCATTCTGATTGCCATCTGCAGCGATGACATATATGCCCATGTCTTTGGCCTTTTTTATCACCGGCACTTGTAAGATGCCAGCTGCCAATACCAATAATCTTTTTTGTTGCATATATCTACGCTCTATATATTCTTTACCACATCGCAGATAATATCTGCAATGTCTTCGATGTCATCCCAACTGTATCTCTGGTCAATAGGAACCGACAACATTTTATCGTTCATTTCCTTCGATACATGGCATATGCTCACGGCTTCATCGCACAATGGCCACAACCACTGCGTATAAACACCTCTCTTAGCCATAGCACTCTGTACTTCATCACGCTTCTCCACCAAAATAGGCAATGAGAATGGTGAACTGTCTTCCTTTTCAAACGACCTCTCCAATCCAGGCACCATTCTAAACTTTACAGAACCGTTTGCACCTTTCTGAACCGCCATCTCATGAAGCCTGCTCCAAAGATGGCGCATATTCTCCCTTCTCGCAAATGCAATCTCTTCGCCATTTACCATGGCAAGCATCTTCTTTGCATACTCCGAGATAGGATGAACAGCCGAGAACTCATCAATCAGTCCCTCGCACTCACGTATTTTAGCAAGGAACGTCTGCTTCATCTCCTGATCTTTGCTCCAAGTGTAGCGTTTTTTTTCCGACTGTGCAACAAATCGCTTATCGGCAAAGTCAGCCAACTCCCTCTGAATATACTCCTTCTTCATTGGCTTCTTGCTCAGTATCACAGCACCATCGCACACGCCAATCGACTTACGTATGCTCGACACATAGTAATCCACCTGCTCATTAAAGATATTTTTCAGGCAAAACGTACAATGGCTAAAATCCTCAATCACCTGTATCGTCTCATCAAAATCCTTCACCAACGATACAGCCTCTTTAGTACTTGCTGAACCATAGTAGTTCATCGTCAATACAGCCTGAGGTTTATATGCTTTCAATAGTTCCCCGAGATATGGCAAATTCACCGTCAGGTCTTCATTCAGTCGGTAATAAGCCACTTTATAACCCAACTTCTCAAAAGGTGTACTCATTGACCAGCAGCAGTAGGCAGGAAAGAGAATAATCTTATCTTTGCTATCACAAGCATTGATTCCTGCAAACATCAAAGCTTCACGACCACAACGCAGATACATCACCTCACGTCCATAATCGTTGAAACTCTCAAAATATCCATCTGGCAATACTATCGCAGGATGTTCACTACCATATTCTCGCATAATCCTATTCTCTCGTTACATTTACATTCTCACGAAGCAAAACAGTCTTGATTGTTTTGAAGATAATCTTCACGTCCAGCGCAAAACTGATATTTTTTGCGTAATACACATCGTTATCTATCTTCTCTTGCGCATCGGCACTGTTACGGTAATAAGCCTGATTGTAGCCAGTGATGCCAGGACGTACATTCAAGAACACGCGCTCCTCCTCCTTATACTTATCCATCCAATCCAAGGGATCAGGACGAGGGCCGATCCAACTCATATCACCCTTCAGCACGTTCAGTATCTGCGGAATCTCATCAAGACTCGTCTTGCGCAAAAATCTACCAAGTTTCGTCACCCGAGGATCATCATCACCATTATAGGTCGAGCCATCTTTCAGGCGGATATCAGGTGCATTCTCCTTCATAGAGCGGAACTTATACATCGGAAACGGCTTCCCATACTGTCCAATCCGCTTACCAGAATAAAACATCGCCCCTCTATCCATGAAAAAATAAAACGGAATCAATACAATGTAAATGACACAAAAAAACGGAAGCGCACAAAGCGCAATCAGAAAGTCAAAAAATCTTTTAAAAAAATGAGTATACATATATATTATTTATTTGCAAGTCAGACCAATTATATAGTTTCTCATAGCTACTATAATATCCTATTCACTCTCTATTCCTTTTGATTATCCTTGCTGGATTTCCTGCTATTATCACATTATCGGGAAAAGAACCACAGACTACGCTTCCAGCACCGACAACGACATTCCTTCCTAAAGTAGTTCCTTTCAATATGATTGAATTTGCTCCTATAAAACAACCTTCACCAATTGCGATAGGTCGTTTCTGCAAAAGATCAAGTCGTTCTATAGGATGGCGTTCACTATAAGGAAGTGGGTGAAAATCATTGTCTATGATTTTACACCCAGAGCCTATGTCCGTATTGCGGCCTATAGTAATGCTCTCCATCGAATAGATGGTACATCCACTCATACACACACCTTCATTGATTACTATCTTGCCTCCATCCTTTGCAACAATTATGCACCGTTGCGAAAGCCCAATCATATTGCTAAAAGGATGAGAGAAGATATTTATTTTTACACCTCCCAAATTATTAAACATAATTGAAGAATCTTTCATAGCGTATATAACGCAGAACCCTCTGAACCATATCCTATCATTATACAGGATGCGATACCGCAGATAATTCAAATACAAGACAATTGTCCTAATAAACATCTCCATAGTATCAATCGATTTAGTTAAACTTACACATAATTAAATTAAGAAGCTAAGCAGATGCCGTTTTAGTCCATATTTCTGTTAATTGTTTCCAGATTATCGGCATTGAATATGCTTTTAAGACCTTTTCTTCGGCCATATTTCCCAATAAATCTCTTTCTGCCTTATCATTAAGAAGTTTTATAAGATTTCTCCGGATAGAACTAACGCTTTTTACTTCCAATTCAACGCCACATGGGTGATCAGTACCAAAATCCAACATTTCGGGAATAGCTCCAACACCGGTTGACAATATTGCGCAAGATGATGCCATACTTTCAAGAATGACATTTGGAAAGCCTTCTGTGTATGTTGGCAGAATGAACACGCCAGCCGAAAGCATTTCCCTTATAACCTCCGTATGCGGCATAGCTCCGCGGAGCTTCATCCACGCCCCCCCATCACGCTCATTAGCTATAGCCAACAAATCGGCTTTAATGGATTCCTCGACAGTACCCACTATATGAAGTTCTATCCCTGGTATATACAAGCAAGCCTTAACCAATTCATATACCCCCTTGGTGACAATGACATGACCAACGAAAAGCACCTTGTTATTAATTCTCTTCACTGATACTCTCTCAAAATTAATATCATCAACAATATGTTCCGAAAGAGGATTCGGCAAGTAATGCACATTGGTAAACCCTTTATCTGCAAGACATACATAGGAACGTTTATCCATCACTATGACTGTATCTGCTGCCTTACATACCTTTAACAACATTTTCCCTTCCCGATTGTTTGCTTCAACTATTTCTGGGATACGTCCAAAATGGAAATGGATAATAGTTTTAACGCCTTTCTTTCTTGCTTTTTTAAGTATATAAAGATCCTTATACAAGCTCAGTTGGGCGCTTGTACATAAATGTACCACATCTACTCCACCTCCATTAATTCGCGCAAAAGCATTTCTTATACATCCATAATAGTCCTTCACGCCATAGTACAATCTTTTTATTGGGCTATCAGTTTCTGTTACATCATACTTTCTATCGAAAGAAACAGGAATAAGTTGAATATTTGAATCAACTTTATGATAATGGTTTATTATATTATTCCCCCATATTACAATTCCTCCTGATACAACTTCTGCAGTCTGTAGATAAGGAGTACAAAATAATACATTTATCATAATTTCATTATTTTTTGAAGTTCTTCTTGCGTATATCTTTCTCCTTGAGGATATATTTTTTCTTCGTGTTCGAGTATCTCGTCAATACTCCAATAGAATTTGATTGGCTTAGCAGGTACACCAACCGCAATGCAATATGGCGGAATAGACTTAGTAACCACCGCTCCCGCACCGATGGTGGCTCCACGTCCTATAACGACTCCTGGCATAATTTGGACATTAATCCCCAACCATACATCTTCCCCAATTATCACATCCGCATCAAGATTTTTTGAATGATCTTTCTCGTCCTCTGTAATTGTAGCACAAAACCTTCCAATCCTGCGTTCATGCGCTCCTGTTACAATATGAAGTCCCTCTGCCGACACCACATGCTTCTTAAATATAATTTTTGCATTTGTCGCATAGAGTAAGGAGTTTGCATCAATCACACAACCTTCTCCAAAATAAATATTCTTAGATCCACTTAAGGAGCAAGGCGGTGTAATACGGGCATCCTTTCCAAATGCTCCAAATTGAGATTTTCTTATAAGGTAACGTCGGAAAAGAGCTACAACTCCCCTAATGAATAAATCCCTCTTTATTGCATACACTATACTCATGATTCTATAATTTCAATATAAGAATTTGCGAATTTATCTTCAGATAGTTTATTCTCAGCTATAGTTCGGCTGTTATAACCAAATGTTGAATAATCCTGTTCCGATAGATTTAGGGCTTCTGAAATCTTTATAGCCATATCTTCGGAATTGTGTGGTTCAAAGAGAAAGCCGTTGATTCCCGCTTGAACATAAATGTGATTATCACACACGTTACTGCATATTACAGGAAGCCCTGTAGAAATAGCTTCACATATTACATTTGGAGTACCCTCATAGAACGAAGGAAGGCAAAAATAATCAGCATCTTGATACACTTGTTTTATCCGTTTCGTCTTTTCTTTCAATTCGATGAAATTATGCAGATGCCATCCTTCTATCTTTTTTACGCATTTATTAAAATAGCAAATGTTATTCTCAGTTTTCCCATACCAAGATACATGAAACTTATAGCCTTTTTCTGCAAGAATTCTTACAGTCTCTATAAAGCCTATCGTATTCTTTGAACCCCAAACAGATGCTGCAACGACAATTTCTGGAACATCGCGTCTTTTTCTATCAACATAACTGAAATGTTCCAAATCAACAAAGTTTGTTATGGTCTTGATCTTACACTTCATCCAAGCATAATGCGTGGATAAAAATTCTTCCTGGGCATAACTGTTAGGCACTATCGCATCAGCCCACCTGTATAGGAAAAAACGAACACGTTCATTCATACCTATAGTCTGGGTGGTATTGCGCTCGCTTACAATTAACCGGAACTTACATCCAGTAACCTTAGCCAGACAAGCAACCAATGAAGGGGTCTCCTGATAAGCAATCACCCAATCTGGACTTTCTTTCTTAAAAAATGAGCGGACTATCCCAATACGCTTTTTCCCATTATCGGCATTGGGAATCAGGATATTACGAATTCCAACGTTATCCAGCTGATTTTTGTAGAAATCTATATCAAAATATGTTGCTACCGTAACATCATAACCAGAATCCTTCAGCATTATTGCCAATCCAACCAACTGACGTTGTGCTCCGCCAGCACCAAGACAGTCAGTAAACAGTATTATTTTTTTCATCTATTTGATTCTCAAATATTTTCCTATTTCAAAATCCGCTTCATTAGGAGTCCATGGTATCATACCGCTCGCAGGATAGAAAGTTAACTCACCAAAGAATATTTTATCATTAACATTATAAAAATCTACACGAAGAAACAGTATATTCTTTGACAATTTTTCCGCAAGTTCAATCATTTCTTTAATGTTTTCTGGAATCTTTATATCAGCATTAGGCTTGGGCTCCAATCCCGTTTCTCCAAACATAAGCAATTCGCAATTTGTTGAATAGTAGTTTGCGTGATGTTCCACAAAACGTCCGAAATCAATCTTGAAGAATTTGACTTTACCATTAAAGCAGAAGAACTTATAATCAGGTATATCTGTATCCTTTGAATTATCTTTCTGTTTGTACTCTGATATAAACTTCTCTGCAATAATTTTTCGGCGCACATTAAGATAAGGCTTTTCACGATAGGATTGTCCTACATTCGACCGCATAGACATCTGCAATTTCTTAATTGCCTCGTCCTTGTCAAAATGGGCTTTATCGGAACATACAACTACCCCACAACCTCCCCCTCCATGGGTAGTCTTCAATACGAACTGGTTTGGGAGAGAATTCCAATCTATATCTTCTACTTTATCCCAAACGCCCAAAGTAGGGATGATATATTCTTTTCCTATTTTTGATGCAACATAGTCTTTTGCAGTTAGTTTATCCACCATCTTCGTATACTCTGGCTTATAGTCATATATCTTAAGCCATTGAAGTTTTTCTGTGAATGTCGTCGGATTCTTCCAGTTGATCCAATGCCCCATTTGAAAACGATATCTTAATGACAGATATGGTTTATCAGGCAACCAACTCAAAAAATTTTTGACTATAGAGTCACAAAACTGTGCTCTGTTGTGGATTAAATAATCAATTCCTCGTTTTACAGAAGGTATGTTCATACATTAATCAGTTAAATCTTTACGTATAAATTGATTGTCTATAGCAGCCAAAGCATAAGCCAAAGCAGATGTTGAAAACAATGTCATTCCGTTAATAGACATTGAAACCATAGATTTAATAAAATAGACAATAATAAACAATGCAAGAATCAATGTGATGTTAGAATATCGTCTGATATAACATCTAATTGTAACAAAGATAATTGCCAACCAATAATACAACAGTAAGATAATTCCCAGAAAACCTTGATTCATTAAAGTCTCTATCCAATCCTGATGAGCAAAATCGCCCATGTTCTTCAAGGTTCCATCAGCTCCATAGCCAAACAAATACTCCACAATAGATGCATGGCTAAAATAATAATCTAAATATTCTGGATACATATTCTCACGTTCGCTCATGTCTCCTGATTTAGTCTGTTCCAATCTCAGTTGCATATAATCACTTGTTGCAAGTTGATATTCAAAATACATAACACCTGCAATTATAGCACCAACACCAAGCAATATATACAATATCTTTCTTGTCCCCTTAGCAGAACTATAAGATTTCCAGACAAAATATCCACAACCCAAAATGGCACCAACAATGGCCCCTCTTTTCATGCCACAAACAACAAGGTAAAAAATAACGAGTAAAAAAGCATACTGAACTAAAGGCTTCTTTCGCAAAAATACCACCACGGGCATAAGCGACAGAACAAAATATCCTGCATTGTTAGTAGTTTCTCCCCTCCAAGTTCTCAAAAGTGCCTGAGCTTCTTGATAAAAAAATGATGCGCATGCTGTAAGAAGAAATAGAAATGACATATTATAAAACCATTGACCATTTATACGCTTAGTCATTGCAAAATAATAAAATGCGAAAACAGGAAGTATCGATATCTCATATTCTTTAAAATAGTCAGTTTCTGCATTTACATATTTCCACTCAGAAGTATCTACCGCTAATCGCATTAGCCCATATATACCAAACATTATTGCAAGATAAAGAAATGCTTTTATAACCTTATGTTTATAGGGCATCTGCAACACTTTCACGGCATAATATACAGACATCATTAAAAAAAACGCCAACAATGCTTGAGAAATAGCACTACCTTCTGTATATAATGTGCCTTGCATATAGTAAAGGCACCATACTATTGTATAGATGTTTTCTTGTGTGAACAGTTTCTTCATATTCATATAATACGCTCTTTCAAGGCAAAAATCAGTTTGTCTCGATGCGATTCACATACAACATGGTTAAAGATAGATGCTCTTTTTTCGTCTGAAATCAATGAAGGAAGCAATCCCATATCAAACAATTTGGACACGACACGCCCAGAATAGGGCTCCATGATATAATTCTCAAATTCAACAGATTTCTGGTAATATTCTTCCGTTTTTTTCTTTAACAAACAAGAATCTGCTATAATCGCATTAAGAACTCTCAACTTAGCATCAAATTCTGTTTTAGAGAGCAAAAGTATAGTTCCCTCTTTTCCGTATTGTTTATAAGGGTAAATATCATATTCTATCTTCTCGCCGAACTCAAGTTGCAACATATATCCATAATTCCAAGGAGTTTCATCCTGTATAGGTGCTATATCAAAACAGAAATTTCCAAGTCCATAGAATATAGGCTTTTCATTGTATATTTCATATCCACTATAGCAGTGCTGATGATGATTAACTACAGCATCGGCACCTGCATCTATAAGAAAACGGTAAGTTTCTTGCATTCTAATAGACGGATACTGATAATGCTCGTGCCCTCCATGAACTATTACAAGTACATAATCAGCCTTTTTCTTTGCTTTTTGTATGGAATAGAATTGGTGTACTGGATTCAAGGGATTAGCTCCAGCCTCTTTGGCCGTAGCGATTGAAAACTCATGTTCGCAACAATTGATTACCGCGAGTGTTTTTCCTCCTTTTTTAAGATATAAGACACTTTCCGCATCCGTCAGATTGTCACCAACGCCCACCACATCAAGGTCTTGTTGGCTGCAACAATTTACAGTTTGCTTTAATCCTTCAACACCATAGTCAAGAATATGATTATTTGCCAAAGTTACACAACTAAAACCTGCAAACTTTACTGCCTCTGCTGCTTCAGGTGAACATCTGAGGTTAGGACCACACTTTGTAATTGGTTTATAATCGATCTCGGCTATAGGGCTCTCAAAATTGACAAATGCAAAGTCCGCAGATTTAATTATTCTTCGTATTTTTTCTGGAAATACATCTCCATATCTTTTACTTTTTATTTGTTTGGAAAGCCTCGCCCTCGGGGCAAAATCTCCCGCTATTATTACTTTCATAATATTATTATCTTACATTAAGTAATATTTTAAGTAATATCTTAATGGCTTTTATTAGCCCCTGATTTTTAATGAGTGAAGTATATTTACTATAATCCTCCAAACCTTCATCCTTAAAAAGAGTATCTATCTTATATCCATCTGCCTTTAGATTCCAAAACACATAAGATACCTTTTTATTCAACAACGCATTTAAATCTTTATATTTACCAACGATTTTTACTCTTGTAGCATTTAACAACGCGATACTTCTCAAGGCGGCGTCTTTTAATCTCACCTGAGACGATGACTCCATGTTCTGCCAATATTCATATACGATATTATCTGTAGCCACTACTTTCGAAACATGGTCAATAACTTGATAAAACAGCATTCCATCTTCACCATTTGTTGCCTTTTCATACGTTTCATAGTTATAGTTCTGCAACAGTTCTCTACGAAAAATACGGCTACATAGGTTATGTCCAAATTCATCTTTCAAAAGAGACTTAAACACTGATTGTTTATCAAAGCCATATCGTAACTGATTGTTCCATTGATAACGCTTACCTTTTGTCGGTATATACTCAATGACTCCCGAAACTATATCCGCATTTGTTTGTATAGCCTTGTTATATAGACTTTCAAGTGCACCAACAGGCATAGTATCATCGCTATCACAAAAGGTAATAAACTCACCCATTGCTGCCATATACCCAGTACGTCTTGCCATCATCAATCCATGATTAATATCATGTTCTACAATTTTTATTCGACTATCAACTTCTGCATAATGTCTAACAATATCCATCGACTTATCTGGAGTACAATCATTTACTATAACTATTTCTATATCTTTAAAAGATTGGCTTAGTATAGACTCTAAGCAACGTCCTACATATTTTTCCACATTATAGACGGGAATACAAATACTTATTATTGGCATAAACTATTTAACTAATTCTAATAATTTTATTCTTTCGTCTTTATTAAATACCACAAATGAAACCATTAAAAACATCATTATAGCAGTAGAAATCAAGAGAACTCCTAACATTAGCAAACTATTTATTTGCAACCATGATGTTATAGCAAAACCACAGACAAAACACATCCAAAAAGACATCGTTATTTTAAAGGCGATTGGAATAAACTTAAGTCTGCAATCCTTATATATTTTGCATATGACAACAATGTTCAACACGAAACATTGAATTATCGAAAAAAATGCACTAACCACCAAAATGGGCATTGCATCAGACGGTTTAAACAACTCACATATACCAACAAGAATTATAATATCCATAACTCCCAATATTATTGTCGCTATAGCAGGATAACGCATTTTATTCCATGCCCTATAAACAAATGCGAGAATACCTCCAGCTGCATAGTAAGGAAGAACTACCATCTTCATTACAAGCCACCAGGCATATTGTCCCATACCATTGCCAAGCCACGTGTCAAGTATAGTATTTGAACATCCAGAAATTGTACCAGCCAAAATAGCTGATAAGCACCCAACAATTGTTGATTGTTCCAAAAAGAGTGATTTAACTTTATCATGTTCCCCCTTTGCAAATGAAGCCAATATCAAAGGACCAAATAACGAGCCTATAACACTAACAACAACACTGACATAACCTCCGATTTCACTTATAGCTCCTAAAGCACCCGATGCCTCAGTACCCCAATAATGATTTACAATAAGATTATCTGTACGATAAAGAAGCGTATCTCCACATAATTGTACTAACACCCAAATAGACATTCCCAATATAGAGAATAGCACTACCCTGTCAAACATCCCTATTGAGATTTTCACCTCAGAAGGCTTAAATCTAAAAAACAAGAATATGCTTGCCACCATTATAATACTCTCTGTCAGAAGATTTGCTAAACCAACATAAGAAATATCTTTTGTAAATATCTCAAAAGCCAAAATAACAAACAACAACTTGAATAATGCACGTACAATCTTTAAAACGTTCATTAAATCAAGTCTGTTTGTTGCATATAACGTGACATTTAGCAAACTTGAAATAAGCGATACTACAAAACTAATTAATGTATAGCCAAACAACAATCGCGAACTATCCAACAAACTGGAAGGTATCTGAAATAATAATTCAACATTAAAAACAATACCAATACCAATTGGTACGAGAATAAGACTTATTAACAGGACTACTACAAGAGAAGTAGAAATATCTTTGGATGCCTCTATATAATCCCCTTTCTGCAATGCAACGCTATAAAAACGTGTATAAGCATGAGTTAGTGTTTGAGTAGCAACTCCTATATATTGGTTTATAATTAAAGCCAAAGGCAATACGCCATAAGCGGCAAGTCCCAGGCTATTTACCAAATATGGGGTATAGTAGATTCCAACTAATATATTAGACAAAAGTGCTATTATATTAGTATAAAGATTAATTGTTATCTGTTTCTTCTCATCCATTTATTTCTTTATAATTATTGTTTCTTACTTTAATTGCTGAAAGTATTATCTTAAATATAGGGTGAATTACCAAAGCGAATACTACTGTCAACATGACCGATATCAATGCAAAAAGAATATCATTATTCAAATTCCAGATACTGTTCCTCAATAGCAAAAAAGCTGCACCCTGCATAACATATATTTCGAGATAAATAGTTGACAGCTTATTAACAACTTTTCCTTCCCTATTAACATATCTCCCAAACATCATCAATAACACAACTACAAGAAAGCAAGCCAATAACCCGTGGATTACTGATAAGGAAAGTGTAATTATTGAAATTATATAATGCATGCACATACCATTATCAACATCTTCAATTCTCAACCAATATATCGATAAAAAACAAATAATGAATAATACTGCACTCATGACCATGAAAAATGTCTTATTTTTACGAACATGTTTATCAACATCTAATTTGTAAGAACCAAACAAAACGCCACAAGGAAATGCCAAACTTGAAATATACCACCAAACTGACATTCCCAAACATACGGCTATCGACATATAGGCAATTGTCAATGTAAATATGCACTTACATATATGTGTTGAGCTAAACCTGGCACTTAAATAAAATAGTTCATAGAATATTATAATACATAATAAATACCATCCGTTTTCAACGATATCTCCTCCATAGGTTAACGACATCAATACATTATTAAATGTTACCTCTACACCAAAAAGAAATTTCTCTATGACATATACTATTACTAATATAGCATTAATCACAAATATTGGCAACACCCGATTCCTTTGGTATGTTTGTAAATACCCCCCCGATTAGCAGACATTATCAGACCGAAACCAGAAATAAAGAAAAAGAGACTCACACAATAATAACCTAAAGACTGCATAAAAAAACCAAGAAGTGAATCATGGCCTACTATATTCGTCTTTTGATATAAATGATGAAGTAGAACGGCCAAGGCAAGGCCTCCTTTTAAACGTTCAGTATTATTTCTACAAAAATAATCAGAAGAATAACTCTTCAAGAATATTTTCATTTTATCTCCTTATTGGTGTATCATTTATATTTGTAACAATTACAGAATTTATATATCCTATAACATACAATTCCATACAGATTGGTAATAATGTTTGCAACAATGTTAAATAGAATATCTCTGCCAAACTCAGTAGGGCTATATAAAGATTGATTAGGATATCTTACTTCTGCATATTGATCATGCAAATCAATAACCTCCTTAATTTGCTCATCTATTGTCATCATATTATTTTGTAATAATTAAATAGTTTGCCGAGGTTCATAATGTCACAACACACTTATTTAGCGCATATGTTTGACTTACTGATGATCATAATATTTTGCATACCACTCAGCAAATCTCCTCAGGCCTTCTCTCAAACTGGTATTGGGTTTGAAGCCGAAGTCTTGTTCAAGTGGTGTAGTGTCGGCGTAGGTCACGGGCACATCGCCGGGCTGCATGGCCACGAGTTGCTTGTGGGCATCAAAATCATAATCCTTGGGAAGAACGCCGGCACGCACCAGCTCTTCTTGCAGGATGGTCACGAAGTCAAGGAGATTTTCGGGAGAGTTGTTGCCGATGTTGTACACCTTGTAAGGGGGGATGGGCAGTCCGTCCTCCCCGTTCTGCTTCTCAGGAGCGTGCTGCATGATGCGAACCACTCCCTCCACGATGTCGTCGACATAGGTGAAGTCGCGCTTGCAATTGCCATAATTGAAGATCTTGATGGTCTCGCCTTTCACCAGCTTGTTGGTGAAGCCGAAGTAAGCCATGTCGGGACGGCCGGCGGGGCCATAGACGGTGAAGAAGCGCAGACCGGTCGAGGGGATGTTGTAGAGCTTCGAGTAGGCATGGGCCATCAGCTCGTTGCTCTTCTTCGTGGCGGCGTAGAGGCTCACGGGGTTGTCTACCTTGTCGTCTGTCGAATAGGGCACCTTCTTGTTGCTGCCATAGACGGAAGAGGAAGAGGCATAGACCAGATGCTCCACCTCGTGGTGGCGGCACGCCTCGAGGATGTTGTAGAACCCGATGAGGTTGCTCTGGATGTAGGCGTCGGGATTGGTGATGCTGTAGCGCACGCCTGCCTGGGCGGCCAGGCAGACCACTACTGCTATCTTGTGTTCGGTGAAGATTGCCTCCACGGCTGCCTTGTCGGCGATGGAGGCGTGGACGAAGGTCCAGTCGCGTTGCAGCGACTCTATCTCCTTCAGGCGTTCATACTTGATGTTGACATCATAGTAATCAGTAATTGAGTCAATACCGATTACTTTAATGTCCTTCACATCGTGAAAAAGGCGCTTTACAAGGTTGCTGCCGATAAAGCCGGCGGCGCCTGTGACGAGGACGGTCTTGCCCTCGAGGGTTACATTATATTCTACCATTGTTGTTTACTTGACGATTCCGGGATATTGTTGTTGTACTTCCTCATAGCTCTGCAGG
>OGZU01000039.1_pt1 | contig 45072 bp, 28 predicted proteins | sample 1576871 | NCBI WGS metagenome assembly OGZU01 (sample SAMEA3541580, study PRJEB24748) | human gut metagenome | biome: human gut; feature: human-associated habitat; material: faeces | place: China | collected 2012
CGATTACGCCCACATGGGCTTAGCCAAGAGCCGCACCCGCTACAGCGCCTTCCTCGACCCGAAGAGCGATGGCAGACAGGAGAAGATGGGCAGAGCCTACACTCATACCTATCTCGTATGGACTGAGCGAGGACGAAAGTTCATCCATGACCTCGCCCAGCGATACTGGGAACTGAGTGAAGTTTATAGTTTATAGTTTATAGCCCCTGATGTGTTCTTGCATCAGGGGCTTTTGTCTGTTCCTAAAAGTTAACTCCGAAATTGAACTGGAGGGCTCCATTGCGCGATTTGTCGAAACTGTCGTGGCAGATGTTGGCAAGACCGATGTCGTAGGTGAGATCGGCATAGAACATGTCGTAGCCGATGCCGCAGCCGATGCGGATACCACCATCAAGGCGGCGGAAGTTTGCATCCTTGAATGAGCTCTCTGCTTCACGCTCGGCAAAGTTCTTGATCTTGCCTCCTACACCAACGGCAAAATAGCCGCCTACCTGAGGCTGGATGGAGAAGTGGTCGTCTACCTCGTACTTGTACTTCAGTACGGCTGGAATCTCAAGATAGTTGAGGTCGTAGGTCATCTTCTTGCCTTCAGGAAGATCCTTCTTGCCACCTTTCTCTATATACGAAAGTCCGGTCTCGAGATAGAGTGGGGCGCTGTCGGTCAATGGAATGCCGGCTACTACGCCCACATTCAGGCCGGTCTGCCAGTCGCCACCATCCAGACGGGAATCGTCGGAATTGACAAAGGTGAAGGCAGGACCGATGCGGAATCCGTAATACGGGCTGCCGTAGTTGTAACGGTAGTCGAGACGGTCTGTCCTGCTGTTGTAATATCTGCTGTCACGATAATTCTGTGCTGCTGCCGGCATCAGAGCCAGGAGCAATGCCATCATGATGAATGCTAATCTTTTCATAATTCTTATTCTTTTATACATTAATATATGCTGTTTGAAGAAACTTGTTTTACGGTGCAAAGGTACGAATAAAAAACGAAACGGCAGCGAGCGTTTCCCTAAATGATAGAGGGGAACCCCTATTTCTGACCTAATACAACTTTCTCAACAAAAAAAATATAAATTTTTGCTATATTTTTTGTTTTGTCTCCAATTTGTGCTATCTTTGCCTTCAAATTATAAACGTTTATATAGAAATTATGAAATTTTTGAAGAAGTATCTACTGGATATTCTGGTAGTTATTGCATTTGCAATCATCTCCTTCGTCTACTTTATGCCTGCCGATATGGACGGACGAATCCTCTTCCGACATGATGCAGCGGCAGGAAAGGGACTGGGACATGAAAAGGAACTCTTCCAGCAGCAGACGGGAGAGACTACACGATGGACGAACTCGGTGTTTGGCGGTATGCCTACCTATCAGATGTCGCCTTCGTATGACAGTAATCAGGTGCTCAGCCAGATTGTGAAGGCATATCATCTGTGGTTGCCAGACTATGTTTGGTATGTTTTTGTATACCTCCTGGGTTTCTATATCATGCTGCGTGCCTTCAACTTCAGACAGTCGCTGGCAGCGCTGGGAAGTATCATCTGGGCATTCTCGTCCTACTTTTTTATCATTATCGCTGCCGGACATATCTGGAAGGTATGGGCACTGGCTTATCTGCCGCCGATGATTGCGGGCGTGGTGCTTGCCTATCGGGGCAAGTATCTCAAGGGACTGCTCCTTACTGCCATCTTCTCGGCTTTCGAGGTGCAGGCAAACCACGTGCAGATGACTTATTACTACCTCTTTATCATCCTCTTCATGGTGATAGCCTTCCTGGCAGATGCTATCAAGAAAGGTGAACTCGCACGCTTCGGAAAGGCTACGGCGGTATGCGTGGTGGGTGCCCTCATCGGTATCTCGCTCAACCTCTCGAACCTTTATCATACCTGGCAGTATGGTCAGGAAACCATGCGTGGAAAGAGTGAACTCGTAAAGAAAAATGCGGCTAACCAGACCAGCAGCGGTCTGGATAGAGACTATATCACACAGTGGAGCTATGGTATCGACGAAACGTGGACGCTGATGATTCCGAATGCCAAGGGCGGTGCCTCCGTGCCGCTGGCGCAGAACCTGCAGGCGATGGAGAAGGCTGATCCTAACTTCGTTCAGATTTACCAGCAGCTGGGACAGTACTGGGGCAACCAGCCGGGAACGAGCGGACCTGTATATGTAGGTGCCTTCGTCTGCATGCTCTTTATCCTGGGCCTGTTTATCGTGAAGGGTCCGATGAAGTGGGCGCTGCTTGCTGCCACCATCCTGAGCATCCTGCTCGCCTGGGGTAGAAACTTCATGCCGTTTACCAATTTCTTCCTCGATTATGTGCCGATGTATGCCAAGTTCCGAACGGTGGCATCTATCCTGGTTATCGCAGAATTCACCATCCCGCTCCTGGCGATGATGGCGCTGAAGAAGATTGTGGATGAGCCGGAGATTCTGGCAGAGAAGATAAAATATGTATATGCCAGTTTCGGTCTGACAGCAGGCTTCTGTCTGCTCTTTGCCATCATGCCGGGCGTATTCTTCCCAGATTTCGTATCGGTACAGGAGACACAGGCGCTGCAGCAGTTGCCTCAGGAGTATATCTCTCCAATCATGAGCAATCTGACAGATATCCGCAAGGGCATCTTCACATCCGACTGCTGGCGTTCGTTCTGGATCATCCTCGTCGGTTCGGCACTGCTGATGCTCTTCAAGATGAAGAAGCTGGGCAAGGAATATATGATTGCCGGCATCGCCGTGCTCTGTCTGGTGGATATGTGGATGGTGAACAAGCGCTATCTCTACGATGATATGTTCGTAGACAAGGCGCAGCGCGATACACCGCAGCAGATGACCGAGACCGACAAGATTATTTGCCGTGACAAGGCACTCGACTACCGTGTGCTGAATCTGGCATCGAATACATTCAATGAGAACGAGACCTCTTACTACCACAAGAGCATCGGCGGTTATCATCCAGCCAAGCTCCGTCGCTACCAGGAGATGATTGAGGCACATATCGCTCCTGAGATGCAGAAGACGATGCAGGCGGTAGCTGCTGCGGGCGGCGATATGACCAAGGTGAACGGCGACAGTATCTATCCGGTATTGAACATGCTGAATACCAAATACTTCATCATGCCGCTGCAGGGCGGACAGACCGTTCCGGTTCTGAATCCGTATGCCTACGGCAATGCATGGTTCGTAGACGAGGTGAAGTATGTGAACAATGCCAACGAGGAAATTGATGGCGTGGGCAAGGTGAACCTCCGACACGTGGCTGTGGCTGATGCCAAATTCAAGGAACAGCTGGCGCAGAGCGTGAAGCAGGATGATACTTCGGTGGTGAAGATGACGCAGTATAAGCCGAACAACCTGACTTACGAGGTGAAGTCGAGCAAGGGCGGCGTGATCGTATTCTCTGAGATTTACTATCCGGGCTGGACGGCTACGGTTGATGGACAGCCGGCTGAGCTGGGCAGAGTGAACTATATTCTGCGTGCGCTGAACGTGAAAGCTGGTAATCACAAAGTGGTTCTCGATTTCCATCCTCAGTCGCTCAAGAATACCGAGACGGTGGCTTACATCGGTTATGGCGTTCTGGCTCTCCTTATTATAATAGGTGTAGTGGTTGAGGTGAGAAAACGCAAGAAGGCTTCTCCGGAAGTGAATGAATAAAAAGGAGAAAGATTTATGCTGTTTCGCACAGAAATAGATATTCCGAAGGCCGACTTCGAGATAGGGGCGGCAGAGCGGATGCTCTTTGTGGGCAGTTGCTTTGCCGACAATCTGGGGCGGCGGTTTGTGGAGAACCGCTTCCGGGCTACGGTGAATCCCTTCGGGGTGATGTATAATCCGGCAAGCATTCTCCATACGGTAGAGAAATGTTCCGAGGTGCGTCCCCGTGTGGCTGTCTTTACGCTGGGTACCAACCATGTGTATATCCTGAAGGAGACGGGCGAGATAGTGGACAACTGCCAGAAGCGCCCGCAGCGCCTCTTCGAAGAGCGGGAACTGAGCGTGGACGAATGTGCCTGCTATCTGCAGAAGGCTATCAATCTGCTGAAATCGCAGACCGCAGCATCCGGTAGCAGTGAAGGCACTCTGAAGGTAATCATCACGGTAAGCCCTATCCGCTATGCGAAATACGGCTATCACGGGAGTCAGCTTTCGAAGGCTACGCTCCTGCTGGCAGCCGATAAGCTGGTGAAGGAAAATCCCGGAGTGGTGTGCTATTTCCCGGCTTACGAGATTATGAACGATGAACTCCGTGACTACCGCTTCTACAAGGAAGACATGCTGCACCCGAGCCAGCAGGCTGTAGACTATATCTGGGAGCGGTTCCGGACAACTTACTTCGGCAAGGCAGCAGAGCAGTTTCTGGATGACTGGCGGCCTATCCGCGAAGCACTCGGCCACAAGCCCTTCCATCCCGAGAGCGAGGAACATCAGAAGTTCATCGCCAGGGCGGAAGAGAAGAAAAGACAATTTGAGGAGAAATATCATCTCTTATAAAATGGAGAAATATCATCTCTTATAAAATAAAGAATATTTAAATAACAAGACAATGACATATACTATTGAAAAGGTAACCACACTGATAGGTGCGCGTCGCTATGGAGACAATGATACCAACATCGGTTTTATCCTGACCGATAGTCGTTCACTTTGTTTCCCAGAGGAAACTCTGTTCTTTGCGCTCAAGTCGGAGCGTAATGATGGTCATAACTACATCCCTGAGTTGTATCGCAGAGGTGTGAAAAACTTTGTTGTAACGAATGTGCCTAAGGGCTATGCTTCTGATTATCCGGGAGCCAACTTCCTGAAGGTAGTAAACACGCTCGAGGCTCTCCAGCGTCTGGCTGAGCGCCACCGTGACGAGTTTAACATCCCTATCGTAGGCATCACGGGCTCAAACGGCAAGACCATGGTCAAGGAGTGGCTTTACCAGCTGCTCTCGCCAAGCATGTTTGTTACCCGCAGTCCGCGCAGTTACAACTCTCAGATAGGTGTGCCATTGTCGGTATGGCTGATGAACGAGCAGACCCAGGTGGGCGTTTTCGAGGCAGGTATCAGTATGCCAGGCGAAATGCTTGCCCTGCGTGACATCATCCAGCCAACCATCGCCGTACTGACCAATCTGGGTGCTGCGCATCAGGAAAACTTCTCTTCCATGGAGGAGAAATGCCGGGAGAAACTCATCCTCTTCCATGATGCAGAGACCGTAATCTATGATGGCGATGACGAGGTTATCAACAAGGTGATAGCCGAATATCCCGACTATAAGGGCGAGAAACTCTGCTGGTCGCTCAAGAATGCGGAGGCTCCTTTCTATGTGAAGAACATCGAGAAGCAGCAGAGCGTGAGCGTGATTACCTATATATATAAAGGTGTGGAAGACAGTTTCTCTATCCCGTTCATCGACGATGCATCTGTACAGAATGCCATCATCTCTGCCGTCGTGGCATCGAAACTCGGTCTTTCGGCTGAAGATATCGACAAGCGCATGGCACAGCTCGAACCTGTGGCAATGAGACTGGAGGTGAAGGTAGGACAGCACGGATGTACGCTGATCAACGACAGCTACAACAGTGATATCAATTCGCTTGATATCGCCCTCGACTTCATGAACCGCCGTCCAGACCATCGCGGTCGTCGCCATACGCTGATATTGAGCGACATTTACCAGAGCGGTCAGGAACCGGAGGCTTTATATAAAGAGGTGAGCGATTTAGCCCGTAAACGTGGCGTGGTAAAGTTCATCGGTATCGGTCCTGAGCTATGCAAGCAGCACGATGTGATTCAGATTTCAGAGAAGTTCTTCTTCCCGAATGTAGAGGAATTCATCGCCAGCGAAGTGTTTGCTTCCCTGCGTGATGAGGTGATTCTGCTGAAGGGCGCCCGCCAGTTTGGCTTTGACCAGCTCACCGAACTGCTGGTACAGAAGGTACACGAGACTACGCTGGAGGTGAACCTGAATGCCGTGGTAGCCAATCTGAACTACTACCGTGCGTTTATGAAGCCGGAAACCAAGCTGGTATGCATGATTAAGGCAGACGGCTACGGTGCAGGTGCCGTGGAGATAGCCAAGACCCTGCAGGACCATCGTGTAGACTATCTGGCTGTGGCTGTAGCCGATGAGGGTGTTACGTTGCGCAAGAACGGCATCACCAGCAACATCATGATCATGAATCCGGAGATGACCGCCTTCAAGACCATGTTCGATTACGACCTGGAGCCGGAGGTTTACTCTTTCCGTCTGCTCGATGCGCTCATCAAGGCTGCTGAGAAAGAGGGAGTAACCGGTTTCCCTGTCCATATCAAGCTGGATACCGGCATGCACCGCATGGGCTTCGACCCTGAGAACGATATGGAGGAACTCATCGGCAAGCTGAAGCACCAGAATGCCATCATCCCACGTTCTGTGTTCTCTCACTTCGTGGGCAGCGATGACGACAGCTTCGATGATTTCTCAGCTCATCAGTTTGAACTCTTCGACAAGGGTAGCAAGCAGTTGCAGGCAGCCTTCGACCATAAGATATTGCGCCATATCTGCAATTCGGCAGGTATCGAGCACTTCCCGGAGCGCCAGCTGGACATGTGCCGTCTGGGACTCGGACTCTACGGCATCAATTCGCGCAACAACAAGACCATCAACAGCGTGAGCACTCTGAAGACAACTATTCTGCAGATGCACAACGTGAAGGCAGGCGACAGTGTGGGCTACAGCCGCAAGACAATTCTCGACAGAGACAGCGTCATAGCAGCCATCCCTATCGGATATGCTGACGGACTGAACCGCCGTCTGGGCAACCGTCATGCCTACTGTCTGGTGAACGGCCAGAAGGCAGAATATGTGGGCAACATCTGTATGGATGTGGCTATGATAGACGTGACCGACATCCCTTGCAAGGAAGGAGATTCGGTAGAAATCTTCGGCGAGCATCTGCCTGTCCAGACACTGAGCGACATCCTCGAGACCATCCCTTACGAGGTGCTGACCACCATCAGCAACCGTGTGAAGAGAGTTTACTTCCAGGACTAGGAAGTGAAGAGGGAAGAACGAAGAGGGAAGAATGAAGACCGATTCGGTAAAAAATCATTTAAAAACGTATAAAAATAGAGAAATCCTATCAGAAATGTTCTGATGGGATTTTTTTTGCGTAATTTTTTCCATCAAAACGTATTGTAATTGAAGAAAAAAGTGTATCTTTGCACACAACAAATCATAAAAAGACAAAAGAGGGTGCTCTTTGTCGTGTATTTTCTAACAATTAAACAATACTACAAATTAAAATGGAACAAGTATTTAGCTATATTATCAGTCTCGGTGCGAGCGTGATGATGCCTATCATCTTCACGGTCATCGGTCTGTGTATTGGCATGAAATTCGGAAAGGCTTTGAAGTCGGGACTCTTCGTAGGCGTGGGTTTCGTAGGCTTGGGCGTGGTAACTGCATTGCTGACTACCAACTTCAACGACCCATTGAAGGCTATTTCAGACATCTACCACTTACAGTTAAACGTTTTTGACATGGGATGGCCAGCAGCTGCAGCTGTAGCTTACAATACAGCAGTGGGAGCATTGATTATCCCAATCTGTCTGGGTGTCAACTTCCTGATGTTGATTACCAAGACAACACGTACAGTGAATATCGACCTCTGGAACTACTGGCACTTCGCCTTTATCGGTGCAGTGGCTTACTTCGTGATGGGTCAGAGTTTGCTCTGGGGCTATTTCGCAGCCATCGTCTGCTACATCAATACCTTGGTCTGTGCAGACCTGACAGCCGACAGATTCCAGAAATATTACGATTTGGATGGTATCTCTATTCCGCAGCCATTCTGCCAGAGTTTCATGCCATTCGCTATCGTTTTCAATAAACTCTTCGATATGATTCCGGGCTTCTCTAAGCTCGATATCGATGCAGAGGGACTGAAGAAGAAGTTTGGTGTGCTCGGTGAGCCACTGGTACTCGGTGTTATCGTAGGTGCCCTGATAGGTTGGGCAGCCCAGCTCGATATCAAGAAGATTCTCTTCCTGGGTGTAACGATGGGAGCCGTGATGGAGCTGATTCCTCGTATTACAGCCCTGTTTATCGACGGTTTGAAGCCTATCTCAGAGAAGACACAGGAGTTGGTGAAGACCAAGTTTAACGGCAAGAAGGTTCATATCGGTATGAGTCCTGCCCTGGTAATCGGTCATCCTACTACCCTGGTAGCATCTGTGATTCTGATTCCGGTTATCCTGGCTATCGCAGTCTTCCTGCCAGGCAACCAGTTCTTGCCTCTGGCTTCGTTGGCAGGTATGTTCTACCTCTTCCCAATGATTCTGCCGTTTACAAGAGGTAATGTGGTGAAGACGCTTATCATCGGCCTGGTAACCCTCGTCATCGGTCTCTATTTCGTTACCGATATGGCACCAGACTTTACGCTGGCAGCCAACCAGGTTTATGCAGCAACAGGCGATAATGCCGCTCATATCCCTGACGGATTCTCAGGCGGTGCACTCGATTTCGCATCCTCTCTCTTCGGATGGGTTATCTATCGCGGTGTAAAGCTTTCATACGTAGGTATGGGTGTTCTCGCAGTCATCACAGTAGCCATGATGGTTATCAACCGTCAGCGCATCGTGAAGGAAGAAAAAAAGTAAAAAGGTAAAAAATAAAACAAGATAATTATGAAGAAATTAACATTAATATTAGCAGCAATGGTATTAACAGCAAGTCAGGCTTTTGGCCAGTGTGGAAAATGTGGTTATGAAGTGAAGGCAGAAAATGCCTACACTAACTACAACGTTCGTTATGCAAGCAATCCGATGGATGCAAAGCACTATACAACAGACCGCCTTCGCGGTGAATTCGCTATCGAGAAGGTGTTTGCTCCAGGCGAGGTAAACTGGACATACACCATGTTCGACCGCTTCCTCATTGGTGGTGCTGAGCCAACAACCGCTCCTCTGAAGCTGACTTCTATCGCTCCTCTCTATACAGACAAGCCAAACGATCAGAAGAATCTGCTCGACAACCGCGAGCTGGGTATCATCAACATCGGTGGCGAGGGTACTGTTACCGTTGACGGCAAGAAGTATACACTCGGTTTCCAGGAGGCTCTCTACGTAGGTCGTGGTGCCAAGAACATCGAGGTAAGCAGCAAGGATGCAGCTAAGCCAGCTAAGTTCTATATGAACAGCGCTTGTGCTCATCAGACATATCCTACCAAGAAGGTTACCCTGAAGGATGCCAACAACATCAAGGCTGGTAGCCTGAAGGAGAGCAACGACCGTGTAATCCACCAGTTGATTATCGACGGTGTAGCCGGTGTTCGTACCTGCCAGTTGCAGATGGGTGTTACTGAGTTGAAGGAGGGTTCTGTATGGAACACCATGCCAGCTCATACTCACCTCCGCCGTATGGAGACTTACCTCTATTATAATGTACCAGAGGGTCAGAAGATTCTCCACGTAATGGGTGAACCACAGGAGACACGTCCTATCTGGTTGAACAACGAGCAGGCTGTGATTTCTCCAGAGTGGTCTATCCACTGTGCGGCAGGTACCAGCAACTATACCTTTATCTGGGGTATGGCAGGCGAAAACCTGATCTACAACGATATGCAGGTAGTGAAGATTCCTACATTGGAATAAAAAAAAGATAAAAGGCAACCTGGCTTATGATGACATGAGCCAGGCTTTGCCGTCTAAATAATAATCTAAAATAAAAATAAGTATAATGCTTAAAAACTTTTTTATAAAATGAGCCCTATTACAACAAGTAAAATGTCCAACTTCCGTTGGGTAATCTGTGCGCTGCTCTTCATCGCAACCACAGTCAATTACATGGACCGTCAGGTTCTCTCTTTAACATGGAAAGATTTCATTGCTCCAGAATTCCACTGGACAGATGATCACTATGGTACCATCACCGGTCTTTTCTCAATCTTCTATGCCATCGCTAACCTCTTCGCAGGTAAGTTCGTTGACTGGATGGGCACCAAGAAAGGTTATCTCATCGCTATCTTCGTATGGTCAACAGGTGCTGTGATGCACGCCGGTTGCGGTTGGGTAGCTATGCAGATGGAAGGATATGATTCTATCGAGGCGCTCCGCATGGTACAGGCTGGTAGTGATGCAGCTGTAGCGATTGCTACAATCAGTGTATGGCTGTTCCTCTCTTGCCGCTTGATTCTTGCTGTGGGTGAGGCAGGTAACTTCCCTGCAGCCATCAAGGTAACAGCAGAGTATTTCCCTAAGAAAGACCGTGCTTTCTCTACCGCCATCTTCAACAGTGGTGCTTCTGTAGGTGCTTTGGCAGCTCCAGCTACCATTCCTTTGTTGGCTCGCAGCATGGGCTGGGAATGGGCATTCATCATCATCGGTGTGCTCGGTTACGTATGGATGGGCCTCTGGGTATGGCTCTATGACAAACCATCTAACAGCAAGTATGTAAACAAGGCTGAGCTTACTTATATTGAGCAGGATGAGGACCTCGAAAAGATTGAGGCTGGGAAAGAGACAGAAACTGCCGCTGAGGAGAAAACTATCGGCTTTCTGAAGTGCTTCAGCTACCGTCAGACCTGGTCATTCATCGTTGGTAAGTTGATGACTGATGGTGTTTGGTGGTTCTTCCTCTTCTGGGCACCTGCTTACTTCTCTGACCAGTATGGTTATTCTTCAGATTCAGGTATGGGTATCGCCCTCATCTTCACTCTCTATGCTATTGTAACCGTATTGAGTATTGGTGGTGGTTACTTGCCAACCTACTTTGTTGACAAGAAGGGTATGAATCCATATATCGGCAGAATGCGTGCGATGTTGATTTTCGCTTGCTTCCCATTGCTCGGTCTGATTGCCCAGCCTATGGGTGAGTACAGTGCATGGTGGCCAGCTATCATCATCGGTTTGCTCGGTGCAGGTCATCAGGCATGGTCAGCTAACCTCTATTCTACCATCGGTGATATGTTCCCTAAGTCAACTGTAGCTACTATCACCGGTATTGGTGCGATGGCAGGTGGTATCGGTTCCTTCCTGATCAACAAGGGTTCCGGTATGCTCTTCACCTATGCAGATGGTCTGGGTTCAGACTTCAGCTTCATGGGCTTCGATGGCAAGCCAGGTGCCTACATGATTGTATTCTGCATCTGTAGTGTTGCTTACCTCGTAGGCTGGTGCATCATGAAGGCATTGGTTCCTAAGTACAAGCCAATCGTTGTAGAATAATGAAAAGGTAAAAAAGTAAAAAGGTAAAAAGGTAAAAAAGCCTAGCGGAATGTTAACCAGCGAGGTGCCCTTTTTACCTTTTTACTTTTTTACCTTTAAATAAATCCTTGCTGCTTGATGGCTTCGAGGAAACCTTGGCTCATCGCCTCGCAATCCTTCTTTGTGTATCGGATGTCGGTGAAAACCTGGGCTAGGGTCTCTACGTTGTTGATGCGAACGAACTCCTTGTTTTCTTCCAGAGCTTCCTTCTCTGCATAGAAGTCATCTATCTTTTCTGGGGTGTAATCTTCGAAATGCTCGTGGTGGATGATGCTGCGCAGAGGAAGACGGTCGCTCAGGGCTGGATGTTCTGCCGGCCAGCCGATGGTCAATGTGGCTACTGGCATTACGAGCTTAGGGAGCTTCAGGGTGTCGATAATCATCTTTGGCATATAAACTGTGGTTCCGAGGAAGCAAGTACCCAAGCCAGCCTCTTCTGCCAGATTGGTAAAGGTCTGGGTAAAGAGAAGGGCATCGGTAGCTGCATTCATGAAAGAGAGAATGTTGTCATAGCCCGGGGTTCCCTTGCGGTTCTCTGCCCAGAGGGTTGTGCGGCGATAATCAGCACAGATGGTGAGGACGACAGGGGCTTCTGTTACCATTGGCTGGTTGAAGTGGGCTGGTGCCAGCGCCTTCTTTCCTTCTTCACTTCTTGTTACCACAACGCTGTAAAGCTGCAGGTTTCCCATTGTCGGGGTGCGCTCTGCCTCTTCCAAAAGGCGGTTCAGAAGTTCTTCAGATACTTCCTTCTCTGCATATTTTCTGATGCTTGTTCTGTTCTTAATCGATTCCATATCTTTTTTATTTTATCATTATACCTTATTATATATATAGGAGTTCTGTTCCATTTCAGAACCCTATTTTTGCTGCAAAGTTAGTGAAAGTTTCCCAAAAAGTTGTCTTTCTTTCGCTTTTTTTGTGAAATATATGGCAAAACGTTTCAGATTTTAGAAATAAAAGTTTAATTTTGCACCTAAATATGAAACGTTTGATATGAAATATATTGAAAATATGACTTTTGAAGAGGCTTCCAAGGCTCTTATAGATGAATTGAATGCTAATCTGGCAACACTTCATCAGAATTATCATGTAGAACAGTCTGATTGGAATAAACTCTATGATCAGATAGCCAATGTTGTTTCAGAGGAAACTCATCTTCCTGTTTTCTCTCCTGAAGTGATGGAGGTGCGACCTCGAGAACTGGAATGCGATGTGGTGCGATTCCAGAATAATAAGGAGAAATGGGTGGCTCTTGTAGGACTGCTCGACGGTCATCCATACGAAATCTTCACGGGTTTGCAGGATGAGGACGAGGGTATCATGCTGCCTAAATCTGTAAGTAAAGGCAAGATCGTGAAGACCATTCTGGATGGAGGCTTGAAGCGATACGACTTCCAGTTTGTGAACAAGCGAGGATATAAGATTACGGTTGAGGGATTGAGCGAGAAGTTTAATCCTGAATACTGGAACTATGCCAAGCTGATTTCCGGTGTGCTGCGCTACCGTATGCCTATCGAACATGTCATCAAACTCGTTTATCAGCTCCAGCTTACTTCAGATAACATCAATACCTGGAAGAAAGGTGTTGTGACAGCCCTGAAGAGATATCTGAAGGATGGTAGCCTGATGAAACTTTACGATGATAGTGATTCCGAATCCTAATCCTAATCCCCAAGATAGAAACTGATATAAACTATGCTTTTCCGTAGTAAGATATACTTGAAGAATGTCCGTTTCCATGCATATCACGGCGTTCTGCCACAGGAAACCCAGGTGGGCAACGATTATGTGGTGAATCTGGATGTGAGCTATGATTTCTCCAGAGCCATGGAAACCGATGAACTGGCTGGAACCCTCAACTATGCAGAACTCTATGAACTCGTGAAACAGGAGATGGAGATACCTAGCAAACTGCTGGAACATGTAGCCGGAAGGATAGGAAAGCGACTCTTTGCAGAATATCCGACTATTCAGAAAATACAACTCGCTATTACCAAAGTTAATCCTCCTTTTGGAGCAGATTGTGACGGCGCAGGGGTAGAAGTTGTATTAACAAATGATAAAACTTTATAGTAGATTTAGGTTTTCTGATACAAAAGTAGTAATTTTGCAAAATCATCAGAAAGATATGTTGAAGAAAATAACACTCATATTGACCCTATTGTGTATGTTGGTGCTGACAGCGACAGGCTCCAACCGCCGTTTCACGCTCGTTATCGACCCAGGTCATGGCGGTCATGATGTGGGCGCACTTGGTGCTATTTCCAAAGAAAAGAATATCAATCTCTCTGTGGCATTGCAGTTTGGCAAATATGTTGAGCGCAATATGCCGGATGTGAGAGTCATCTATACCCGCAAGACGGATGTCTTTATTCCTCTGAAACAGCGTGCCAACATTGCTAACCGCGCCAATGCCGACCTGTTTATCTCGGTACATACCAATGCGCTGCCAGCCGGTAAGATAGCCCGCGGTTTTGAAACCTATACGCTCGGTATGCACCGTGCCAAGGATAATCTCGATGTGGCTATGCGAGAGAACTCCGTTATCTCGATGGAGAAGGGCTATCAGCAGACCTATCAGGGTTTCAACCCGCGATCTTCTGAGAGTTACATCATCTTCGAGTTTATACAGGGTAAGAATATGGAGAGAAGCGTAGAACTGGCGCGCAATATTCAGCGAAAGGTATGTTCCCGTGCCAACCGTCCGGATAAGGGTGTGCATCAGGCAGGATTCCTGGTTCTTAGAGAAACCTCGATGCCTAGCTGTCTGATAGAGCTCGGTTTCATCACTACTGCCGATGAAGAAAGACTGCTCAACGATGCCAGCAGGGTGGATGATATCGCCCGAGGCATCTACGAAGGTTTTGCGCAATATCGCAATAAATACGATAAATCCATCTCGGTTCCTTATCGGACTGCGGATACAGAATCGGTGCCGGTTGCCAAGATAGTTTCTGATACGAAACAGGAGAAGGACGAGCGCCGTGCTGAGGAGGCGGATACTGCGCCGAGAAGAACGGTGAAGCAGGTGGAAACCAGAGCAACAAAGGCTAAAACGGTTCAGCAGAACAGAAGACAGAACCCGCAGGATAAGCCGGCTCAGCAGAGCAGACAGACGCAGCAGAACAGAACTGTAGCTCAGAACAAGCCGGCACAGCAGAAAGCCAATGTAGCCGATGCGCCTGTCTTCAAGCTCCAGATATTTGTCAGCAACCGCACGCTCCGCAAGGGCGATGCCCATTTTAAGGGCGAAACCGGTTATGACAGTTATCAGGAAGGCAATATGGTGAAATATACGATGGGAGCTTCTACCAACTATAATGAGATTTTCCGCTTGCGCAAGACGCTTGCCGAGAAGTTCCCGGAAGCTTTCATCATAGCTTTCAAGAATGGAAAGAAATATGATGTGAATCAGGCTATACGTGAGTTCAAACAGAACAGAAACCGCTGATTGACCTGAGTAAGGATAAGATATAAGCACGAATATATAAAGAGATAAATATGAAGCTAACAAAAGAAATCAAGATAGCTCTTGTAGCTATTGTCGGTATTTTGATTATGTATTTCGGAATCAATTTTCTGAAAGGCATGAATCTGTTCTCTACCAACAACGCCTACTATATGACGTTTGATGACATCCAGGGACTGGGTGCCTCTACGCCTATTTATGCGGATGGTTATAAGGTAGGTATCGTGGATGGTTTGGAATATGATTACAAGGAGAATGGTCCTATCAAAGTAAAGGTGGATATTATCAAGGATTTGAGAATCCCGCAGGGCAGTAAAGCCGAAATAGTAAAAGACTTGATGGGTAACCTGCAGGTGAATCTGCTTCTGGCAAACAATCCGCGCGAAAGAGTAGAACCGGGAGGTATCATTCCGGGTGCTGTAAACGGAGGCATGATGGATAAGGCTGCCAACCTGGTTCCGGTAGTGGAAAAGATGTTGCCTAAGTTGGATTCTATCCTTACCAGCGTGAATGCGCTGCTGGCTGACCCGGCTCTGGCTGCTTCGCTGCATAATGTGGAAACCATCACAAGCAACCTCACCGTTTCTACACGTGAACTGAATACCCTGATGGCAGGACTCAACAAACAGGTTCCGGGTATGATTGGAAAGGCAAATGGCGTGCTGGATAATACCAACCGCCTCACAGCTAATCTGGCCAGTCTTGATGTGCAGGGCACTTTGAACAAGGTGAACCAGACTTTGGAGAGTGCTCATCAGTTTACAGAGAAGCTGAACAGCAACCAGGGCAGCCTCGGATTGCTGATGAACGATACCAAACTGTACGACAATCTGACGTCAACCATGAGTCATGCCGACTCCTTGGTTATCGACTTGAAGGCACATCCGAAACGCTATGTCCATTTCTCTGTTTTCGGCAGAAAAGACAAGTAAAAAGAGTTTGAGCTAAATAAATTTAGTCTAAATAAGATTCGGTATGTTTCACGCCCCGAAATGACTCGCAAACTGTTTGTTTGTTAGCCGTTTCGGGGACGTTACATTATTGTTTCACTGATTTTCAGTCTGCTATATTTGTATTTTTGACAAGTGTTTGGTATTCAGTAATTTAAAGACTATCTATTAAAATATTTTAAATAAGGGGATTTGCATTTCTCCTATTTTTTTTGTAACTTTGCACGTGATTTCGCATCTTTTGGTGCGTCCCGTCATTTGTGAATTAAAGTATTAATAATATAAGTAATCAATGTTAGCAAGTCCAAAAGCCCTCTGGGACAACAGTCTTTTGCTCATAAAGGACAGTGTAACAGAGCAGCAATATAACACATGGTTCAAGCCAATCGTCTTTGAATCGTACAAGCCGTCGACAAAGACTTTGTTGGTGCAGGTTCCGAGTCCGTTCGTATACGAGTACTTGGAACAGAACTTTGTTGACTTGTTAAGTAAGGTGCTGCATCGTAATTTTGGTGAAGGAATCCGTCTCACTTATCGTGTTGTAACCGATAAGGAGCATAAGCTTTCTCAAGATATAGAGGCAGATCCAGACGATGCTGATATGGCAAAGCAAACTCGTGAGCGTGCCCAGCAGACGGCTGCCCAGCCTGTCGCTCCCCAGCAGCAGGAAGACATTGATACACAGTTAGACCCGAAGCTTACTTTCAACAATTATATGGAGGGTGACAGCAACAAGCTGCCTCGTTCCGTAGGATTGTCTATTGCCGAGCATCCCAACACCACCCAGTTTAACCCAATGTTCATTTACGGACCTTCGGGTAGCGGTAAGACGCATCTGGTGAATGCCATCGGCCTGAAAGCGAAGCAGATGTATCCTCAGAAGCGTGTGCTCTATGTGAGTGCCCGTCTTTTCCAGACCCAGTATACTGATGCTGTGCTCCATAATGCGAGCAATGATTTCATCAATTTCTATCAGTCTATCGATATGCTGATTGTGGATGATATCCAGGAGTGGGCTGGTAAGGCGAAGACGCTGAATACCTTCTTCCATATCTTCAACCACCTTTTCCGCAATGGAAAGCGTATTATTCTGGCGAGCGACCGCCCTCCGGTAGAGTTGAAGGATATGCCAGACCGTTTGCTCACCCGTTTCTCTTGTGGTCTGGTCTGCGAGTTGGAGAAGCCGAATATCCAGTTGTGTGTGGATATCCTGAGCAATAAGATCCGTCGTGACGGTTTGAAGATTCCGGTAGATGTCATCTCTTTCATCGCCCAGACCTGTAACGGAAGTGTGCGCGATTTGCAGGGAGCCATCAATGGTCTTCTGGCTTACAGCATTGTTTATAACAGCAGCATTGATATCCGTCTTGCCGAGCGCGTCATCAAGCGTGCGGTGAAGGTGGATGATAAGCCGCTCACCATCGATGACATCGTAGAAACGGTTTGCCATCATTATAATGTAACGGTTACTGCCGTGAACAGCAAGAGCCGTAAGCGTGATTATGTCGTGGCAAGACAGGTAACGATGTATCTGGCACAGAAATATACCAAAATGCCTGCTTCGAGAATCGGCAAACTCGTTGGTAATCGTGATCATAGCACAGTTATCCACAGTTGTTCAAAAGTGGAAGAAAGACTGAAGATTGATGCTGGATTCAGCGATGAACTGGTTAGTATCGAAAACGGATTAAAGGTGAAAAGGGCATAAAGGATGTGCTTTTCGCTGATAGGATAAGTTTAAGCGCGGAACCTTGGTATAGTGGTTCTTGTTTATATAAATGAAATAAAGGAAGCCTGGCAAGTTTGTTTTTGCCTTGGCTTCCTTTTTCCGTCTATAATATCTGAACTATTAACTATCAACTCTTTTTTATCATCATCTTCTTCCATTTAAAGTATCCGGCTACGGCGATGATGACGTAGAGACCGTAAAGTCCTGCCTTGAATGGGATACCTTTGACGATATAGAGATAGAAGCAAACGGCATCTACGATAATCCAGAAGAACCACTGCTCGATATATTTGCGTGCCAGCGCCCAGAGCCCCACAAAGCTCAGGGCATTGGTGAAACTGTCTTGCAGAGGAACTGTAGAGTTGGTGAAAGTTATCAGTATATAATAGGTGATACTCCAGGCTGCCAGGAAGAACAGAAGAGTAGGGAGATAGAGCGACTTCTTCATATAGGTAATCGGAAGTTCTTCTTTCTCCTTCTGGTTGTGCTTCTTGCCATATTTCCATACGGCATAACCATATATACCGGCTATCGTATAGTAGACCGCCATACCCGCATCGCCGTAAAGACCATGACTCCAATAGAGCCATACGTCCAGGGCAGGCATGATGATGCCTACCAGCCAAAGCCAGATACTGGCACGGTACTCCAACAGGATATAAACCAGTCCGAGTACCGTGGTAAAGATGTCTAAACCATGTGATGCAATATAATCCATCATGATGATTTCTGATTAGAACTTCAATGTAAGATGCGTCATCCAGGTGGTATCTGCCATCGGGATGTAGGCTATCTGCTTGAATCGGTTGTCCAATGTATATCCGTAACCGATAGCATTGCCCCAGGTGAATGCGCTGGCTGCATAGTGGCGGTTGAAGATATTGTTGATGTCTACACCGAAGCTTATCTCCTTGATGCCGAGTGCCTTGGTTACCTTAGCACTGTAGTTCAGGCTCAGGTCGCTCTGTGAATAGCATGGCAGTGAGAAGTCGCGGTCTTCTGTATTGGTAATATACTGGCGACTTACAAAGTTGGTGTGCCAGGTAGCTGAGAAACCGGCATAGTGGATATCGATGAATCCGTTCAGGATAGCTGATGGAGAATAAGACAGGGTTGAGTTGTCGTAATGTACTACGCCTGGCTTCTTGTCGTCTTCCCAGTTGCTTACATACTCATCAAAGTCCTTAATCTTGTTCTTGCTCAAAGCGGCATTTCCTTCTACAGACAACCATGACAATGGTGCCCAGCCGGCTGTCAGCTCTACACCCATACGGTAAGAATCCTTGATGTTGGTGGTCAGCGCCTCGCCGATGTCACTCAACTGTCCGGTCTGAGCTAGCTGGTTGTCATAATCCATATAGTAGAAGTTGGCGCCTGCATGCCAGTTGTCGCCCTGATACTGATAGCCGAACTCTACATCGAGTAACTTCTCCTCTTTAGGGAATGGATAGTTGAAGTTGTCGGTAAAGTTGTTGCGCTCTGGCTCGCGGTTGCTGTAGGCTACAGATGCATATGCCTTGTGGCCATCCTTGTTGAAGCTGATACCTGCCTTAGGGTTGAAGAAGTTGTACTTCTCGTTGATGTTCAGCTCCTGGTTCTTGTAGCTGCCATCTGCCTGGGCGATAAATTTATCGTTGATACCGTCGGTCTTGTATTCTACACGGCGATACTGCAGGTCAGCGAAGGCATTCCAGTAGTCTGCAAAGCGATAGCTTGCCTTGACGAAGGCGCTGTAGTCATACTTGTGGGCATCAGAATCATAGTACTTATACTGGCCGTTGCTGCCGAAGAACTTCTTCTCGGCATCCTGGTTGGCGATATAAGTAAGGTATCCCCAGTGGTTACCGCGGAACTGCTGCAGGTTCAATCCGCCGATAACATCCCAGTGCTCATCCTTGTAGTTGGTATTGTATACCATGCCGTAGGTATGCTGGGTGAGTCCCTTCTTGCGGATGAAGTCAGACTTCTTAACCTTCTTGCCTTCTGCATCCTTGTAAACGAGTCCGAACTTGGCAAACTTGGCGTTGTTCTTAAACTCCTTGTAGTAGCCGTAGCCATAGGTATAATGCAGTGAGAGGCTGTGGCTCCAGTGGCTGCCAGGTGTCCAGGTAGCCGAAAGGATGTTGTGGTTCTGATAGAAGTTATCAGTAGTCTTGTCCCATTTGCTTCCGTCGCGCAGGGTATAAGGAGTGATGGTATAATCGCCCTTGCCGTTGCGAACCAAATCACCTGTCAGCACGTTAAACTTATCCAGACCTGCCTTATACATATCTTTATAGGTGCGGATGCCATCCTCAAGGAGGGTGAAGTTAGAGTTGTAATCTCCGCCCAGCACACCGTTCCAAGCTTGACCGGTCTTCTCGAAGTTGCCGATGTTCTTGTAGCTTACCTTGAAGTTATCGCTCAGCCAGGTCAGTCCGCCATAGTAAGAACCTGAGCGGCCTGCTGTACCGTCTACATAACCGTCGGTAGCTGTCTCGTGATAAGCACCGTCAAAAATCAGATGCTTGCCGAGCAGACCTGTAGAGAAGCTGGCGCCTGTATGATAGGTATTGTAAGAACCGAAAGAACCGGTAACTTCTGCAGTAGGGGTGAGCGAAGGAGCAGCTGTAGCCATAGAGATGCTTCCACCGAAGGCACCGTCGCCATTGGTAGAAGAACCTACGCCGCGCTGTACCTGGATGCTGCCCAGGAGCGAAGAATAACTGTTCATGTTAGCCCAGAAAACGGTCTGGTCTTCCGGTGAGTTGAGAGCCACTCCGTCGAGTGTTACATTGATGCGGCTTCCGGCAGCGCCACGAATGCGCATATAGGTAGTACCGGTGCCGATACCGTTCTCACTCCAGGCGAGGATGCCCGGTGTACGAGAAAGGAGAAATGGCAATTCCTGACCTGAGCAAGAGAATTGTTTGAGTTCTGATTTCCTGATGTTAGCCACGGCGTATGGAGCTTCCTTTGCGGCACGTACGCCTTTTACAATCACTTCATTCAAATTCTGCACCTTCAAGGTGTCGATTTTTGTCTGTGCCAGTGCAGCCTGGCTTGCCAAAGAGCAAAACGCTACACTGAGTGCGATCCCGTTGAATCTTTTCATTTATTTAAATTAAAAACATCTATATAAGGGGGGAATGTGCCTTATTTTCCTACGCCAGCATTATCTGGTTCAGGTCGATGGGTATATTCTCAGCATCCGCTTTTTTCTCTTTTCCGGCGGTAGCACCCCTTAGTTAGCTCTCTGCTAACCGGGTGCAAAGGTACAAATAAATTTGATAACCGCAAAATTTGCGTAGATTTTTACTATATTTGTGTCCTTTTATCATTCTTTTTTCTTATATTTGCAGTCGGATTGCTGTTATTCGCAGTCTTGACAGTTTGAAACCTAAACTTCATGTGATATGGTTATGAGACGGTATATTTCACATTTGTTCACGTGGGTCATCTCTTTCCTGACCCTGTTGGCATTCTCATCGTGCTTGAATGAGCATCCTAAGGATCAGCTCGATGGGGGTGGCAGCAATGGTTCTGCGTCTGAAATATTTGATACGACCATAGCTCCTTTGTATGATTTTATGGGTGGAGCGATAGATGGGGAAGGCATCCGCGATATTCAGCGTTTGGACAATCTGCTTTCTCTTTCTCCTGATGATGAGCAGCTTTATTCTTCCTGGCAATATCTTTATCGGGCTATCGGCATGTGTAACAAGTCGCTGGATATGATAGATTTCCAGTCTGTACGGCTTACCGAGAACCAGAAGGCGCAGTTCAAGGCTGAGGTGCGTGCCATCAGAGCCATGATGTATTATGAGGCGATGGATTTGTATGGCAGGATTCCGGTACTCCTGTCTGCGGCAGAATCACTCATCTATGAACCGGCATCGGGCTCTTCGGTTACCGATGAAAAGCTGTCGGCTCAGAGCGAACGGAGCGAAATCTTCCATTTCATCTTCAGCGAATTGCAGCAGGTGTTGCCTTATCTTCCTCAGACGTCAAGTTTGGAGGAAGGCTCTCATTATGGGCGCATCACGCAGCCTGTGGTCAACTTCCTGCTGGCTAAACTGGCGCTGAATGCTGAAATCTATATGTACAATGATTGGGCGCAGGGTTACAGGAAGCGTCCGAAGGGTAGGGACCTGGAATTTATGGTGCGTACTGCCGATGGCGCCTCGCTCATTACGGGCGGCAAGGCGAGTGAGAACCGCAGCAAGATATTGAATGCTTGGGAAACCTGTATCTTCTATTGCAACAGACTGGCTGATGAGGGCTACAGTTTAGAGGAGGATGAAATCTTCAACAGTTCTGTGCGTTATCAGATGCCGGAAGATGCGCTGCTGATGGATGAGGCTGATTCTGTTCTGCATCCACGGCCAGCCAAACCTCTTTTCCGTTTCCGCTATACCGATGTGTTGCTGATGAAGGCTGAGGCGATGGAGCGCAACGATGGGGATGGCAGGGCAGAGTATAATATGGTTCGTGCGCATGCCGGTTTGCCTGCGCGCAAGTCATCGCTTGCCAATATTCTGGAAGACCGTCAGGTTGTGCTGGCGGGCGAAACCTGTCACCGTCAGGACCTTATCCGTTTCGGCAAGTTCCTCAAGTCATCGCATCTTCGCCGTTCTGTTCAGCCCGCTCTCTCGTCCTGTTCCATCGTCTTCCCGATACCTCAGCGGAGCCTTGCCTTCAATGGTAAGTTGGTTCAGAATAAAGGATATGAGGCAATGGAATAGCCAAAAACTCTTCACTCTTCACCCGATAGCTCGAACCCCCTTTATATAAAGGCATTGCGGAGGGTGAAGAGTTTTTTGTAACTCTTCACCAACTCTTCACCTCTCGAACCCCCTTTATATAAAGGCATTCCCAGCGATTGGGTGAAGAGTGAAGAGTAAAATCAATTTTTCTTCTTCTTTTCTGATATCAGCCGTAACCGGTATGATATTTCGGTTATAGAAAAACCTGACAAACCGGTTTTCATTCGCTGTTTGGCTCAGACAGCCCACTGTTCTTCCTACCGCTAGTCTGCTGTTCTAGTTTCGCCAGTCTGCTGTTCCCGATAAATAAAACCATTTTTTTCGTCCTTTTATTCACTTTTTCCCCATTTCTCCCCTCCATTTAAAAATAAAATTTGTACTTTTGCATGCGTATTAACGTGTTAACGATAATCTTGGCAGATGCCAAATGTCTTATACGTGAAAAAGTTGTCACCTTTAGGATGGTTAAACTAAATTTGTTACTATCTATTTTTTGTATCACTAAATGGGTTACGCATTTTTAATTTTATCACTATAAACTGTATGAGTCAAATGGTGTGAAGGAAGAATATATTGGTCAGTTCCTGGGAGCATGTTCTCATTATATAGATAAACTGGATAAGTTGCGTCTCCATGTCAATAAAATGGTAAAGAACCGTGAATATCAGGAACTTTATTCAATGACGAGAAGCAGTGAACTGAAGGAACACGAGTTGGGAGAACTCTATGCAAATTTCGATAAGGTCTTCCTGCATCTGTTCCCTGATTTCGTGGAAGACCTCAATAGCCTTCTGAAGCCGGAGGCACAAATCCATCTTACTGATGCTGCGAAACTTCCGGCAATGGTGAGAGTATTCGCCTTGATAAGACTGGGTATTGATGACAGTACGAAGATAGCAGAATTCCTTCATTATGCAGTTAATACGATATACAATTATCGGGCAAAACTGCGTAATGGAGCTATTGGTGAAAGAAATGAATTTGAGAAGAATGTGAAAGAATTAGGAACGATAAAAGGAAAAGAATAATATATTGAGCCCCTTTTTAAAGTGGGCTCAGTAAATGATGTAATAAAGTTGGTTAAAAATGTAGTAAATGCTTGTTTGCTTGTCGCTTTTTTAGTATCTTTGCGATGAAAAATAAAACTCAAGTGTGAAAAATGTGGAGAATTTCACAAAAGAAGTATCAGAAATGTGTAAACTTACACATTTTCCGCACTTTAACGATGGAGGTGCTAAAAAATGTTTAATAGAATAATTATTCAAGAATTAAAACAATGGAGAGCTAAAAAAGACCGTAAGCCATTGATTATGCTGGGCGCTCGACAAGTAGGAAAGACTTCTGTACTTCAGAAGTTCGGAGAAGAATATTTTGAGCATTGCGCATATTTTAGTCTCAATGAAGAAGAGGGAGTCTGCGATATCTTTCGCAAGACCAAGAACCCGCTGCAAATCCTCGAGCAATTGTCATATCTTACTTCAGAACCTATTTTGCCTCAGAAGACTTTGCTTATTCTTGATGAGATACAAGACTGTCCGGAAGCCATTAGCGCAATGAAATATTTCTGCGAAAAGACGCCGGAATATGTTGTGGCTTGTGCTGGTTCTCTTTTGGGGTTGGCTTTTGGTCATCAAGGCTTTTCGTTTCCTGTGGGTAAGGTTGACCATATAAATATGTATCCTGTCACTTTTTCTGAGTTTTTGGAGCAGCGAGATGAAAGGCTTTACCAATATTATATGTCAATAGATAGCTTGGAACCTCTTCCTGACGTTTTTTTTGATAGACTTTCTCAGGCATTTACTGCCTATCGTATATCTGGTGGAATGCCAGCTGCGGCAATGAAGATGATAGAAAAGGATCTGAGTGGCGTGGAAACAACTCTACGTAATATCTTGCAAGATTATTCCTTGGACTTTGTGAAACATGCTACGCCTTTACTGGCTAATAGGATTTCGCATGTTTGGAAGTCTTTGCCGTCACAGTTGGCTAAGGAAAATAGAAAGTTTGTTTATCAGCTGGTTCGTCCTGGTGCAAGAGCGAGGGAATATGAGGATGCTCTTACATGGCTTAAAAATGCGGGATTGATATATAAGGTAAGCTTGTGCTCTACTCCGCAAGTTCCTTTGAAATCGTATGAAGATTTGAGCATCTTCAAGATTTATAGTCTTGATGTGGGATTATTGAGAGTGCTTGCTGATTTGAGTCCTGAGGCTTATCTGGTTGATAATCCTATATTTAAAGAATATAAGGGCGCTTTGGCAGAGAATTATATTCTTCAGAGTCTAGTGGCTAATGGCGTTAATTGTTCCCATTATTGGGCTTCGGGTAATAAAGCAGAAGTGGAATTTATTGTTCAGCGTGGTTTGGAAGTTATTCCGGTGGAAGTGAAGTCGGGTACCAGTGTCACGGGGCGTAGTTTGATAGAGTATAACAAAAGGTACTCACCTGGTTTGCGCATCAGATATTCGATGCTTAATCTCAAGAGGGATGATTCCTTTATCAACATCCCTCTTTTCCTGGCTGATAGAACGGAGAAACTGATTTTTAAATAATTTTTAATGAGAAAAAAGATAAATGGGTGAAGAGGGGTGAAGAGTGGGTGAAGAGATAAAGAAAACTCTTCACCTCCCGAAACCCCGATAAGCAGAGGGGTTACGGGCGAGAAGGTGAAGAGTGAAGAGATAAATCGGGATTGCTTACAACTGATAGAACTTGGTGAAAGCCTTCACGCAATATTCGTGGTCGATAACGCTACCGGTTTCGCGGCAACTGTGCATAGCGAGGATGGCATTGCCCATATCCACACCCTTCAATGGGATGGAAGAGGCGAGGATATTGCCCAATGTACTGCCACCTGCTACATCGCTGTGGTTTACGAAACGCTGGCATGGTACACCGGCAGCATCGCAGATGTTGGCGAAGATGGCTGCTGATACAGCATCGCTCGCATACTTCTGGGCTGCATTGAACTTGATGACCGGACCACCGCCCAACTTAGGATGATTCGTAGGGTCGAATTTTTCGCTATAGTTAGGATGCCAGGCATGCGCATTATCGGCTGAAATCATGAAGGCACGCTCTACTGCCTGATAATAAGCCTCTTCTGTATGGCTCTGTGCCAGGGCAATGCGATGGAGCATATATGAAAGGAATGGACTTCCGGCTCCCTGTTTGGTCTGGGACCCCGTCTCTTCATTATCGAAGATGGCGAGAACCTGGGTGGTATCATTGGCATCTGCTGCAATCATCGCCTCTACACCAGCCCAGCACATAGACAGGTCGTCGAGTCTGCCTGAAGAGATAAACTCATCGTGTACACCGAAGGTGCAGGCTGGAGTGGCATCAGCCAGATAGAGATCGAAATCAAGAACATCCTCTTTCTGGATATTCAGTTCGTCGGTTATCACATTCATCAGGAGGTTACCCTTCTCCAGTTCATCATTGATGATGCCGAGGATAGGGAGCACATCCTTCTGCTTGCTCAACTTCACACCATCGTTTACCTGACGGTTGAAGTGGATAGCGAGATTGCTGATCTGCAGCAATGGGCGCTTCACATGAAGAAGGAGCGTCTGGGGATTCATCGCATTCTCGCCCTTCACGATGACTCTACCTGCCAAAGTGAGCGGACGGTCGAACCAGGTTGACATGATAGGACCACCATAAACCTCAGTATTCAGTTTTACGATACCGCCCTCGCAAAGCATCTCAGCATTTGGCTTGATGCGGAAGGTAGGCGAATCGCAGTGGGCGCAGATCATGTGGAAACCGGCATCTGCCAAAGGCTTCTTTCCGATTTGGAAGGCGTAGATGGAAGAATCGTTCTTGGTAACGAAGAACTTTTCACCCGCTTCAATCTTGCCCAAAGGCTCCTGTGGGTTCATACGGCGGAACCCGTTCTTCTCCAATTCCTCGGAGATATTTTTTACTGCCAGGAAATTCACTGGCGATGCGTCTAGAAAGGATAATAATCTTTTGATCATAGTCTATATCTTTATATTAATATCTTGCAAAGATAATAGATTTTTTTCATTTTATCTCATTATTCTATTTGTTTTTCATTTTTTTGTATTATCTTTGTCTCCAAATAAGATCAATGAATGAATTATGAAACGATATAAATCCTGCACTCTGATTATATTGCTGCTGTTGGCATCGGCTCTTCAGGCATATGCGCATATTTCCAGAAATATGTTCATGCTTTCCAATCTCAATACTGACAATGGTCTTTCCTGCCCTCGAGTTTATTCTATTGTCGAGGCAGAGGATGGTGCCATGTGGATAAGTACTAAGCGTGGAGTTGACCGATATAATGGGCAACAGGTAACCAATTATACTTTATACACAGAGATGCCGTATAGTGATGCTAGTGGTAGAAGTATTAAACTGACTAAGGATGCGCAACATCTGATTTACGCCTACGACAACAAGGGAAAGGTGTATATATATGATAAGAGGAAAGATACATTTGTCTTGAAATGTAATCTTCAGCATATTTTAGGTGGAAGTATCGTATTGAACGAACTGTTGGTAGACGGAAAGGGCAATTTCTGGCTAGCTATGGATAGAGGCATTTATTGCTTATCAGCAGCTACTGATGGAAAGGAGATTGTTCGGGAGACAGCTAAGGGTAGGTTTGTATTGAAAAATACCTATATTAATCATATCCAATTTATAGGTGAGAAACTCTTGATAGGAACATTTAAAGATGTTTATTGCTATTCGATGCCTGCCCGGAAGTTAGAAAAGAAGATTAGTGGCAGTTCTGTAGTATCCTCTTATCATGATATTGTGGGACATCGTATCTGGCTGGGTACTTTTCACGAAGGAGTTAAAGTGATGGATGATCGTACTTGGAAGCTGATAACATCTGCTGATTTCCAATCTTTGCAAAACATTCCTAAAATTCCCGTACGTTCAATCATTTTATATGATAAGCAGACTCTTCTGATGGCTGTAGATGGAGCTGGAATATATGCTTATGACAGTTCGAACAAACAAACCAAACTCTTGCTTGATACAGATGGACGTCCGGGTAACGTACTGAATGGTAATGGATTATATACCTTATGCTGCGATCGTTTCGGCGATTTATGGACAGGCTCTTACTCGGGAGGAGTAGATTTGGCAATACCGATGAAACATACATTGGAATATATCACACATGAATATCTCAACAATCAATCACTGATAGATAATTGTGTGAACGATGTTTTCCAAAGCCGTGATGGGAAAATATGGTATGCTACAGATAAAGGAGTAAGTGTCTATGATGCGCAGACTCGTCTTTGGCATCATGGATTATATAATAAAGTGGCGCTTACGATTTGTCAGACTGTAGACGGCAGAATTCTGGTTGGTACCTATGGTAATGGCGTATATCAGGTTCATGCTGATGGCACTAGTATGCCTGCTTATTCTGTGAAAACAGGAATGTTGAAGAGTGATTACGTATTCAGTCTTTTTACTGATAGCGATGGTAATATTTGGGTGGGATGTTTGGATGGAGATATGGCTTGTTTCCCTTCAGATAAATATAATTTGAATGGAACGGGAAAGTCGGTATTCTATCTGCCTGTCAACGAAGTGCAATGCATCACGGAATCACCGGATAAGCGTTTTATTGCTGTAGGAACTTCGCATGGAGGCTATTTGATTGATAAGCGTGAACCTTTGCATCCTCGTCGTTTCTTTTATCCTGAACAGTATCCCGAAAAAGACATTAATTTGTTTGTCAACAGTATGGCTTTTCAGGATTCCCGTCATATCTGGATTGGAACGGATGGAGGAGGACTCTATGATTATGATTTCCTGACAAAGAAGTTTAAGCGTTATACTAATCAGGACGCTTTGCCTTCTAATACTGTTTATGGACTTATAAAAGGTATTAATGGCAATTTGTGGATCAGTACGGATAAAGGATTGGCGTTCATGAAACAGGGGAAGATAGTAAACCTCAATATCTTTAAGGGAATGGAACGTGAGTATAACCGAATGTCTGTTGCGTGTACTTCAGATGGCAGGGTGCTTTTTGGCAGCAACGATGGAGTTGTCGCTTTGACTCCTATGTTTGCCAAAGGTTTGAATTATGCCGCTCCACTTCGTATTCATAGTGTTGAGGTTGAAGGTGTCGAACGTTCCGATTACTGGAATGAATGTCTCTTTGAAATGTTGAAGGAATGCAAATTGAGTCTTAGCCATAATGAGAATACGCTGGTTGTTTCTTTCGAGAGTATCAATTATCAATACCAGTATGATATCCAATATCAATATTATTTGGAAGGATACGACCGTAATTGGAGTAAACCATCTTCTAATCAGTTGGCACGATTTGTAAATTTGCCTTCGGGCAGCTATGTGCTTCATGTAAAGGCTATCTGCAGAAGTAATGGTAGAGAATTGGGAGAAACAACTTTGGAGATTCATATAGCCCAGCCTTGGTGGAATACCTGGTGGGCATGGATTATCTATCTCTGTATTTTTGCTGCCATCTTATATTTTGTCTGGCAGTATTACAAAGAGCGCTTACAGCGAAAGTATTATGATGAGAAAATCAATTTCTTCGTTAATACTGCCCATAACATACGTACTCCTTTGAGTCTCGTGTTGGCTCCTCTTGATAATCTGGCTAATGATTCCAGCTTGAGTGAGAAAAGCCGTGGATTCTTGGATATGGCGCATCGCAACGGCAACAAACTGTTGAAGATGGTTACAGAATTGCTTGACTTCCAAAAGATAGAGCAGTCTGCCGAACAGGTTCGCCTGCAAGATATAGAATTGCCGATGCTTTTACGTGTGCAGTTGGAAAAGTTTGTATTGGCAGCTCAGGAGAAGCATATTCAACTGTGTATTGAAACGTGTCCGCAGCAACAGATTCATTCTGATGTCAAAATGATGGATCTGATATTGGAAAATCTTCTCTCGAATGCTATCAAATATACACCTCAAGGTGGAAAGGTTACGTTGTCGGCTTCTGTTGAAGGCAAGATGGCTATGATTCATGTATGTGATACAGGTATAGGTATTCCAAAGGCCGAAATTAAGAGTATCTTCAAGACCTTCTTCAGGGCTTCTAATGCGATAAATTCTCAGGAAATGGGAAGTGGATTAGGACTGATGCTTACACGAAAGCTTGTAGAGAAATTAGGAGGAAAGCTTAGCTTCGTAAGTGAGGAAGGAAAGGGTACTACTTTCTGTGTGAAGATGCCATTAGGTAATGTAACAGATTCTTCTGTCCGGCTTGTAGGAGAAAAGAAAAATGTTGTAACTGAATCTTCTTTAGCTGAAGATAAGCCTGATGAAACTTCCCAGACTGTGTCTTCTGCGGTTCTGCAGGATGCTGATGTTTCAACGGATACACTTCTTTTTGTCGATGACAATGAAGATCTTCGCAAATATATCAGAATGACTTTTGGTGATTCTTATCAAGTAGTTGATGTGGAGAGTGCAGAGGCTGCCTTGAAATATTTGAAAGAGGGCGGGGTATGTGATATCGTTGTTTCAGATGTCATGATGCCGGGAATGCACGGAGATGAGTTCTGTCGCAGCATCAAGGAAAATAAGGAAACATCATGGCTGCCTGTTATCCTGCTGACTGCTAAGGCTGGTCGTGACTTTATGATAGAGGGACTCGGACTTGGTGCTGATGACTATATAGCCAAGCCATTCGATACTGCTATTCTTGCGAGTAAGGTTGCCAGTATTTTGAAGAATCGTCGCCGGTTGAGTCAGTATTATATGGACAGAAGCCTTGCTCTTGTTAGAGGAGAGGTTGCTTCTGAGTCTGCTTCTTCCGAGCAGATTGTGGGTTCTGATTCATCCTATGAACACTTGGAACCTACTGGAACTTCTGAAGAGAAAAAGGATGATACTGTCTTGAATAAGCAAGACCAGACATTCGAAAATGTGGCAGAAGCTGTTCTGAATCCACAAGACCAGGCTTTTGTAGATAAAGCTACCCGTTTGGTGTTGGCTCATCTGAGCGACACAGACTTTAATATCGACCGACTCTGTAGAGAGATGGCGATGAGCAGAACGCTTTTCTATGGTAGGCTGAAGACTCTTACGGGCCAAAGTCCGCAGGATTTTATGCGTTTGATACGTCTGGAGCAGGCTGCAATCTTCCTGAAACAGGGGGATAGTGTGCTGGATGTATCTGTGAAAGCCGGTTTTGTAAATGTGAAGTACTTTAGTACTGTATTTAAAAAACACTTTGGGGTTTCTCCAAGTAAGTATCTGTAAATTAGAGTTTTAAATTCAAAGAAAAGGTTTCTGTTTAGACGATATGTCTGAATTGAAACCTTTTTTTGTTTGTTATCTAACCCTCTGGAAGTTCCTTTTCTTTATCTTTGCAACCAGATTCTGTTACGTAAGTTAAACAGTTATTTAAAAAACGAAACAATAACAATATAAACATAAAAATGAAAAGGAACTTTTTGAAATTTAGCCTCTTTTTAATAGGCGTCTTCACATGTCTCTCATGCGAAGCAAGTACGTTGCCCTCATCCGGCAGTTCTGAAGGTGTAGGCGAATCCATACCTACTGCCCAGCAATGGAATAAAGATGTTGTGGGGTGGAATCTTGGCAACGCATTCGAGTGCTCAGCTCCTGGACAGGATGGTGAGTCGATGCAGATTGGCAACCCTGATGGTTCTATCCATGCAGAGACAGCCTGGGGCAATCCCGTTGTTACCAAGAAGATGATACAAGCCGTGAAGAAGGCAGGTTTCAATGCCATCCGTATTCCAATCCGTTGGCAGTGCCACATTACCAACGCTCAGGCGATGAGCATCGACAAGGCTTGGATTGCTCGTATCAAGGAGGTAGTGGGGTGGTGTCTGGATAATGACCTCAAGGTTATCATCAATGTGCATCATGAAAAATGGCTCGAAGGTCGTCCTACCTATCAATATAAGGAAGAAAACTGCCAGAAGCTTGCGCTCCTCTGGATGAATATCGCCTCTGAGTTTGCCAATTATGACAGTCGCTTGGCTTTCGCCGGTACCAATGAGGTTCACATCAGGGACAACTGGGGCAAGCCTACTGCCGAGAACCTCGAAGTACAGAATGCTTACAATCAGATATTCGTGGATATGGTTCGTGCCACAGGCGGCAACAATGCCAAGCGCCACCTCATCTTGCAGACTTACGTTTGTAACCCATGGTTTGGCATAGAGAATGGAGATTTCATCATTCCGAAGGATGCCGAAGGCAATGGCAACAACTATATGAGTGTGGAATTCCATTACTATCAGCCATGGAGCTACGCCGGCGATTGCACCTACGATTACTGGGGTGATGCCTACAAGGATGCTGGCAAGATACCTGCAGAAAACGAGAAGACCATGACGGATTTCTTCGATAAGGCGGTGAATACCTGGAGCAACAAAGGACTGGGTATCGTTATAGGAGAGTGGGGAGTAACCGATCACTATAAGTCAAACTCAGAGAAAGTGCATGAAAACATGACCTACTACTGTAAGTTCTTGACTACGGAGGCTCGCAAACGAGGCTTCTCTACTTTCGTTTGGGACAATAACCACTTCGGCAACGGCTCTGAGAAGTATGGCATCTTCGACCGTTTCAAGAGTATGAAGGTGAATGCTCCTTGGATTCTCGAAGGAATCTTTGGGAAAGAATAATGTTAAACTAAAAACAAAAATATCAATTATGAGAAAGAAAACTATGTTTCTCGGCCTGCTTGGTGCAGGTTTGATGTGGATGCCTGCTTCTGCCATTCTCGCTGCCCAGATGAACAATGCAGCGATGAGCGTTCAGCAGAACCAAGGCATCAAGGGTACAGTGGTGGATGCCACTGGCGAAACCTTGATTGGCGCTAGCGTGAAGGTGGCTGGTACAACCAACGGTGCCGTTACCGATATAGATGGTAACTTTACGTTGAACTGCAAGCCTGGAGCAACGCTCGAAGTGAGCTACATCGGTTACAAGACAATGACCGTGAAAGCTGCTAATGGCATAAAAATACAGATGCAGGAAGATGGTAAGGCCTTGAATGAGGTCGTTGTTACCGCCCTTGGTATCAAGCGCGACCGCAAGGCTCTCGGCTATGGCTTGGAGGAGGTTAAAGGTGAGGAACTTACCAAGGCGAAGGAAACCAACGTCATCAACTCTCTTTCAGGTAAGGTGGCTGGTCTCGTTGTGCAGAACACCGCTGGCGGTGCTTCAGGTTCTACCCGCGTGCTTCTTCGTGGTAATACAGAAATGGCAGGCAATAACCAGCCTCTTTACGTGGTGGATGGTGTGCCTTTGGATAATACCAACTTTGGCAGTGCTGGTGAAAGTGGTGGTTATGACCTCGGTGATGGTATCTCTGCCATCAATCCTGATGACATCGAGACGATGACCGTATTGAAAGGTCCTGCTGCCTCAGCCCTCTATGGTAGCCGTGCTTCCCATGGTGTTATCTTGATTACGACCAAGAAGGCGGAGAAGGATAGAATTTCCGTGGAGTACAATGGTTCTTATACTATCGATACCCAGTTGGCTAAATGGGACGACATCCAGGAGATATACGGTGCTGGCTACAATGGCGAGCTTCCTACATCCAGCACCTCTGGTACGAACTCAAGTTGGGGACCTAAGGCTGATGACTTCATGTTCAAATATTTCGATGGCGAAGAACGTCCATTCATGATGCATCCTAACAATGCTTCTGATTTCTTCCGCACAGGTTTCACCACCCAGAACTCTGCCATCCTCTCAGTTAATTCCGGTAAGACGGGTATGCGTTTCTCTGTTACCGATATGCGCAATAAGGATATCTTGCCAAATACCAATATGAGTCGTGACAACTTCAACCTCCGAGTGAATACCTCAGCTGGTCCTGTTGACTTCGACTTCACCGCCAACTATACTCGTGAGAAGGTAAAGAACCGTCCTGCCCTTGGTGACTCTCAGAGCAACGTGGGTAAGAACCTCATGACCCTGGCGGGTACCTACGACCAGGCTTGGCTGAAGCACTATGAGGATGCCGACGGCAACTACTCCAACTGGAATGGTAACGATCAGTATAACAAGAACCCATACTGGGATCTCTATAAGAACAGCAATACATCCGACAAGGACGTGTTCCGTTTTACGGGTAAGGCAATCTGGAACATCAACAAGCACCTCAAGTTGCAGGGTACTATCGGTACCGACATCAACAGCATGAACTTCCAGGAATTCATCGCCAAGACAACTCCAGGAACTCCTGCCGGAAAGCTTACCGACCAAATCTTCAACAACCGCACACTCAACGCCGAGATACTTGCCCTCTACAACAACTCATGGGGCGACTTCGATGTCAACGCTACCGCTGGTGGTAACATCTTCAAGGTGAACAACAAGACCACTACCAACGTCGGTCTCAACCAGCAGATGGATGGCATCCAGAATATCATGAACTATCAGGAACAGAACACTCGTGAGAGCATGTACAAGAAACAGATCAGCTCTCTCTATGCCAGCGCAAGCCTTGGCTACAAGCATACTTACTATTTGGAGGGAACCCTCCGTGGCGATAAGTCGTCTACGCTCCCTACAAATAATAATACATACGTATATCCATCTGTATCGGGTAGTTTGGTTTTCTCTGAGTTTATCAAGAACAAGAAGTTCATCAATTATGGTAAGATTCGCGCATCTTGGGCAAAGGTAGGTAGCGATACCGATCCATACCTGTTGGCACTCAACTATACCACGGGCAAGTACAGCTACTCGGGTTATACCATCGGTATGATAGCCAACTCAACACAGCCGAACAAGGATTTGAAGCCTACAATGACAGGTTCTTACGAGGTAGGTTTGGAGATGAAGTTCCTTAACGGACGCTTGGGCTTGGATGCCACCTATTACAACCAGAACTCCAAGAACCAGATTTTGAGTTTGGCTTCAACCACCACCTCTGGCTATGCTTACCGCCTCATCAATGCCGGTGAGATTCAGAACCAGGGTATCGAGATAGCCCTCAATGCCCGTGCCTTGCAGATCAAGGACTTCGCTTGGGACTTGGGTGTCAACTTCTCGAAGAATACCAACAAGGTGAAGTCGCTCATCGATGGCATGGACTACTTCGAGTTGGCGAAGGCAACCTGGTGCGGTGTTTCTGTAGGTGCCAAGGTAGGTGAGAACTATGGAGCTATCCGTGGACACGACTTCCTCTACAACGACAAGGGACAGGTGGTTGTCGATGCAGCTACTGGTCTTCCAAAGATTGACCAGAAGGTCAAGACCATCGGCAATTCTACTTGGGACTGGACAGGTGGTTTCTACTCAACCTTCAGCTACAAGAACTTCCGCCTCTCTGCATCCTTCGATGTGAAGGTAGGTGCCGACATCTACTCTATGTCCATGCGTTCTGCATACCAGACAGGTAAGGCAAAGGGAACATTGGCAGGCCGTGAGGAGTGGTACACTTCCGAGGAGGCTCGCAAGGCTTCGGGTATGGACCTTGCCGCATGGCGTGAGACTGGTAACTGCAAAGGATTTGTCGTAGATGGTGTCATCGACAATGGCGACGGTACTTATCGCAAGAACGACATCGCCGTGAACCCTGAAGATTACTGGAAGCATGTGGCAAATGGCGTGCAGAGTGCCTTCGTTTACGACAATTCTTACGTGAAGTGTCGTGAGATTACTTTCGGCTATACCTTCCCAGAGAGCATCCTGGGCAAGTATGTCAAGGGCTTGACCGTATCCTTCGTGGCTCGTAACCCATTCATTGTTTGGAAGAACATTCCTAACATCGACCCAGACTCCAGCTACAACACCTCAGGTCTCGGTCTGGAATATGGTTCCCTGCCATCTCGCAAGAGTTATGGTTTGAACGTGAACGTGAAGTTCTAGTCTCGAAAAAAATGAATCAATTTCTTTAGAAGAGTTCTAATATATAATAAGGTAAGAAAATGAACAATATAATCAAGAAATATATAGGTAAGAGCAGCCTGATGATGGCTTTCGCCCTGATGGCAACCGGCACTGCGATGACTTCTTGCTCTGATGATACCTTGAGCAACATCAATACCGACAAGACCAAGGTGAACGAGCTCGACCCTAACGCACAGTTGACAACAGCTTTGTTGCAGACTTACGGTGACTTCAGTCTGATGGATACCTACCGTAACTATATATCTGGTTTTCCACAGTATTTTGCTGGTGGTTGGAATGTAACCAATTACGCTGGTTCTAATTTCAGAGAAGATGATATGTCCCGTCGAGTTTGGGACCGCTATTATGAAATCAGTATCAAGAACCTTGTGGATGCCATCCACAATTCTGCTGACAAGGCAAACTTGAATGCGGCACTTCGTATCCACCGTGTCTATCTCACGGCAGTTTTGGCAGATACCTACGGTGACGTGCCTTGTTCGGAGGCAGGTCTGGGTTATATCTCAGGTATCTCCACCCCTAAGTATGATACCGTAGAGGAACTCTACAGCTGGTTCTTCGATGAACTTGACGCTTGCGAGAAGCAGCTTGGCACAGGTACCGACCACATTTCTGGTGATGTCACCAGCATGGGTGGTGATGTAGCTCAGTGGAAGAAGTATGCCAATGCACTCCGTATGCGCTATGCCATGCGCATTTCCGATGTTAATCCACAGAAGGCAAAGGAGGAGTTTGAGAAGGCTGTGGCTGCCGGTGCTATCGCCAGTGCAGCAGATGATGCTTATATCAAGTATGCTGATGCTCCATTTACCTATTATGATGGAGCCAACGATTACGATTTCCGTACCAATGCCTTGGGAGAGATTCTCTATGGTCAGGATGCCACATCGCCTACCATGGTATGCTCTACCTTGTTCTATCAGTTGCAGAATACCAACGACCCTCGTCTCTATCGCATCTGCCGTCACTACTACAATATCAAGCGTAGTCAGGTGAAGCCAGATAAGGAGCAGAACATCGACTTGACCGATGATTTCCTGGCTTACTTCCAGAGCAAGAACCTCGGTGAGGAGCCTTGCAACCCTGGTGCAGCCTGGTACACAGACTGGATGAATCCACCTACATTGGATGACCTTCCTACTTTGAAGAAGTATGCAGAGATAGACGAGAACACTTATGCCAACTCTGATTATATAGCCCGAGCTAGTCGTCCTTGCCTGAACATCGACTTCGAGATGCCTTCTTGTCCTGGCGACTTGATGAGCTATGCTGAGGTAGAGTTCCTCAAGGCTGAGGCTGCAACCAAGGGTTGGAATGTAGGTGGTGGTGATGCTGAGAGTCACTACGAGGCTGGTGTTCGTGCCAGCATGGAGTTGCTCAACAACTACTATCTCACGTCCAACAAGATTTCTGAGGATGAGATCAATGAGTTCATTGCCAACAACAAGTTGGGTGACAATCCTAAGGAGACCATCAACACCCAGGCTTGGATTCTCCACATGATGAACCCTTCTGAGGGTTGGGCTAACATGCGCCGCTCTGACTATCCTGCCATCTTGAATCGTGACCGCTTGACCAAGGATGGTTTCACTTATACGGATTCCGATTGGTCAATGCCTGTCCGCTTGCAGTATCCTGAGTTGGAAGCTCAGTACAACAATGCCAACTACAAGGCTGCCATCGACCGCATGGGGGGTACCGACAACTGGCACAAGCGCCTCTGGTGGGACAAGGCTGATGTAAACCTTCAGCCAGACTTCAATCCTCCATTCGGAAAGGGATACAGTGAGTAGTGTTTAATGCTTAATGTTAAATGTTGAGTTTTATAGGACAATAAATAGAATAATTAATGATGAATAAGACAATGAAACAATATAAGGGAAAAGTCTTGAAGGCTATGATGATGCTCTTAGCCGTGGGTTTCGCACTGGCTGGTACATCTACCTTGTCTTCTTGCTCTTCTGACGATGAACCATATTTCACTGTCAGCGAAGATGACAATCCACGTATCTTGAACACCGACTTGGCTGATTCCAAGATAGACCGCAAGACTAATTATAAGTTGGAAATCAAGGTGACTCCAGTTCACTACACCACTGTGACATGGTTGCTCGACGGCACTCAGATTGCCGAAGGTAATACTATCGACCAGACTTTGCCTGTAGGTAATCATGAACTGAAGATTGTGGCAACCACCACCAAGGGTAAGAGCACATCCCGCACCTTGAAAGTTACCGTAACTCCTGCTGCCGATGACCCAGCCTTGGGTACCAATGCCGTCGAGCTTTGGGTAGCTCCGGGTGCTGAGACCACTATCCATAAGTGCAAGAATCTCGGTACAGTTACTAAAGTAATGGTAGGTGGCAAGAAAGTAGCCTTCGAGATTCTCGAAGAGGGCACAGCCTTGAAGCTCACAGCTCCTACAGGTTTGGAGAATGGTGACTATGATATCACTTTGGTAGATGGTGAGGGCAACCAGTTCTCTGGCGGAATCATCAAGGTAACTACAGAGCCACGTCCATCTATGGAGAACACCATCTGGGAAGGTGAGTTTGCCGTGACATGGGGTACACCATTCGATGCCTTGAAGGATACCTTCCTCTCAAAGGTGAAGGCTGGCACCATCCTCCGTGTCTATGTAGATGGAAATGGTCAGGGTACTGCTGCTACCTCTTGGTGGAATAACATCCTTACTGGTAAGGGCGACCCAGAGCGTGGCGACATCATGGTGAATGGACCTGCTAAATGGGAGTTTGAACTGACCGACTTGTCTATCCAACTCTTGACAGAGCAGAATGGTTTCCTCCTCGTGGGTGATGGTTATACCGTAAAAAAAGTAACTATTGAATAATATATTAGAAAGATTTCCGTTTTTAACATAAAACGTCAAACCTTTGAATTTATGAAGAAAATATTATTATCTATTTCAATGTTGGCATTGGCTTATACAGCCAGTGCTAATGTTCCGGTTATCAAGAGCGACCCTAAGATTGAGGCTCAGGTAGAACAAACTCTGAAGAAACTCACCTTGGAGGAAAAGATAGGTCAGATGATGGAATTGGTGACCGACCTCTTTGGTGCCAACGACAAGAATGGTGTGTTCTATATCGACGAGCACAAGACCGATTCTATCCTTTCCCGCTATAAGATTGGCTCAATCCTCAACGCTCCAAATACCTGTGCTCCTACAGCCAAGCAGTGGGAGAAGTACATCGCGCAAATCCAGAAGATTTCGATGAAGCGCATCGGCATCCCTTGTGTCTTCGGTCTCGACCAGAACCATGGTTCTACTTATACACAGGGCGGAACCCTCTTCCCGCAGAACATCAATGTGGCTGCCACCTTTAATCGTGAGATAGCTCGCCGTTCGGCTGAGGCTACCGCTTATGAGACTCGTGCGGTGAGCGTGCCTTGGACTTACAGTCCTACCGTTGATCTCGGTCGTGATGCCCGTTGGCCTCGCATCTGGGAGAACTTTGGCGAGGATTGCTACCTCAGTTCTGAGATGGGCAAGGCGATGGTCTATGGTTTCCAGGGCGAGGACCCAAACAACATCGACCAGTATCACATTGCCACTTCCATGAAGCACTTCATGGGCTATGGTGTGCCTTGGACCGGTAAAGACCGTACGCCAGCCTATATCTCTCCTGCCGACTTGCGAGAGAAGCACTTCGCTCCTTTCCTGGCGGGTCTGCAGGCTGGAGCCTTGACCGTGATGGTGAATTCCGCTTCCGTCAATGGTATGCCGATGCATGCCAACAAGGACATCCTGACAGGATGGCTGAAGGAAGAGACTGGATGGGATGGTGTGCTCATCACCGACTGGGCAGACATCAACAATCTCTATACTCGTGAGATGGTGGCAAAGGACAAGAAGGATGCGCTCCGCATTGCCATCAATGCCGGTATCGACATGATTATGGAACCTTATTCTTGCGATGCTTGTGGCTACCTTATAGAATTGGTGAAGGAAGGTAAGATTCCGATGAGTCGCATCGACGATGCCTGTCGCCGTGTGCTTCGCATGAAGTACCGTCTCGACCTCTTCAAGAACCCAACCCAGAAACTGAAGAATTATCCTAAGTTTGGTGGCGAGGAGTTTGCCAAGCTCGCCTTGGAGGGAGCTACCGAGAGTATGGTGCTCCTGAAGAACGAGGGTAATATCCTTCCTTTGCAGCATGGCAAGAAGATTCTCCTTACGGGTCCTAATGCCAATCAGATGCGCTGCCTGGACGGTGGATGGAGCTATACCTGGCAGGGTCATCGTGCCGATGAGTTTGCCGGCAAGTACAATACCATCTATGAGGCATTCTGTAATGAGTATGGCAAGGAGAATGTCATCTTGAACCAGGGTGTTACCTATAATGAGAAGGGAAAATACTGGGAGGAGAACGAACCTCAGATTCAGGAGGCAGTGGCTGCAGCGAAGGATGCTGACGTCATCGTGGCTTGCATTGGCGAGAACTCTTATACAGAGACTCCGGGCAACCTGACCGACCTTTGGCTTTCAGAGAACCAGCGTAATCTGGTCAAGGCTTTGGCTCAGACAGGCAAGCCTGTCATCTTGGTGCTGAATGAAGGTCGTCCTCGTCTCATCGCCGACATCGAACCATTGGCACAGGGCATCATCAACATCCTTATCCCTGGCAACATGGGCGGCGATGCCTTGGCAAACCTGGTATCGGGCAAGTCAAACTTCAGTGGCAAGATGCCTTACACCTATCCTAAGGAAATCAATTCGCTCGCCAACTATGACTTCAAGAAGAGTGAGGAGGTGGGTACGATGGAAGGTGCTTACGACTACAATGCGAAGATTACCCAGCAGTGGGGCTTCGGATATGGTTTGAGTTATACCACTTACAAATATAGCAACCTGAAGGTTTCTCAGTCTGATTTCCGCCACGGCGACATCATCAAGGTGAGCGTGGATGTGAAGAATACGGGCAAGGTGGCAGGCAAGGAGAGTGTCCTCCTGTTCAGTAGCGATCTCATCGCCAGTATGGTGCCTGATGGCCGTCGTCTCCGTGCCTTCGACAAGGTGGAACTTCAGCCTGGTGAGACCAAGACCATGACATTTGAATTAAAGGCAGACGATTTGGCCTTCGTAGGTTGGAATGGCAAATGGAGATTGGAGGAAGGCGACTTCAAATTGATGATTGCCGACCAGAGTGCTGATATCCATTGCACTGATACTTATCAGTGGCCTACTGCCAACAGATAATGTATATTTAAGATGATTTAAAGAAAAGAGCGTGCCAATAGTGGTGCGCTCTTTTTGTTTGCATAGTTAAATGCTGAAGAGTTAAATATCTACAAGAATCCCCCATGATGTTTGGTGTTATGTCTTGAAATGATTACTTTTGCAAATCATAATTTTTGCAGATTTACAGAATCATTCAAAACAAGGATAAATGGAAATAGTAGTTGGAATCATCATAGGGCTTGCCATCGGATTCTTCGTGGGGAAACTGATGGAAGCAAAAAGTGCGGGAGAAGAGAAAACGCAGCTTATAGCGAAGGCTCAGGTGCTGGCGGCTAACATCGAACAGATAAAACTGCATCATGCTTCTGAGGTTCAATCCTTGAAACAATCTCATGCTGCTGAGGTTCAATCCTTGAAAGCACAGATGGAGAACGAGCGGCTGTATGCGGCAAAACTCAGGGCGGAAAGCGACCAGCAGTGGGCACAGAAGCTCGAGAGTCTGAAGCAGGAAATGCAGCGAATGACGATAGAACAGCAGAAGGTGGCGGCTGAGCAGCTGGCTGCCAAGCAGTCGGCTCTGCAGGAAAACAACCGTCTGCAGATGGATGAACTCCTGAAACCTATCAAGGAACAGTTTGCTGATTTCAAGAAATCGGTAGAGGAGAGCAAAACCCAGAACGAGGTGAACAAGAAGGAACTGCAGAACACCTTCGAGGCAACGATGAAACTCTTCCAGCAGGAACAGCAGCAGGCTGTACTGAACCTGAAGGAGCAGACCGAGAAGATTGGCTCCGATGCTGCCAACCTGACCAAGGCATTGAAGGGCGACAGCAAGATGCAGGGCGACTGGGGCGAGATGGTGCTGGAAACTATCCTGGAGAACAGCGGACTTCGTAAAGATGAGGAATTCTTCATTCAGGAGAATACGAAAGATGAAGAGGGAAAGAACTATCGTCCGGATGTCATCGTCAGATTCCCGGAAGGCAGAAGTGTGGTCATCGATTCCAAAGTTTCGCTTACTGCCTATTCCGATGCTCTGGCAGCTGAAGATGAGGCTGAACAGGAACGCCTGATGAAGGCACATGCGCTGAGCGTACGAAAGCACATCGATGAACTGGCAGCCAAAGACTATTCCAAGCTGGTGGATGATGCCATCGGCTTCGTACTGATGTTCATCCCTAACGAGACCAGCTATATCGCAGCCATGAAGCAGCAGCCTGATCTCAGCCGCTATGCTTATCAGAAGAAGATTATCATCATCTCACCAAGCAATCTGCTCATGGCACTCCAGCTGGCGTATAATCTCTGGCAGTATGACCGGCAGAACAAGAATGTGGAGAAAATCGTGAAGACGGCTGCTGATCTGTATGATAAGGTGGCTGGCTTCGAAGATACCTTTATGAGTGTGGGTGATCTGATAACCCGCCTTTCGGGTACTTTTGATAAGGCAAAGAAGCAACTCTATGACGGCACCGGCAATGTGATGAGAAGGGTAGAGAGCCTGAAGGGACTTGGCGTTACGCCGAAGAAGCAAATCAAATCGCTGGAAGAATAGAAAAGCAGATTAAATCGCTGGAAGAAGAGGAAAATGAAATCTAAAGATAAAAAGAAGAGGATGTGGGGGCGAGAACTTACGTCCTCTTTTCTGTTTTTCTGATGTAACCCTTTTTTATTTGATGTAACATAATCGTTAAAAAACGGGTTCATCTGATCCGTGACGTTTGCTTTTTCGTTCAAATATATTTGCAAATCGTTCATTTTATGAAATTATAGCCTTTAAAATGAGCGGGTTTCGATTTTTCTTTGTATTTTTGCCACGCCTATTCGGAAAGATAGGCGAGTACATGAAACAATCAAAAAATACTGTATAATCATGAAACTGAACGAAATTCTTTCAGACAGCTTTAATGCTGCAGAATGGGAAGCTAAGGGTTATGAGCTTCCTAAGTATGACATCGCAGCCGTAGCCAAGAAGACTCACGACGAGCCTACTTGGGTTCACTTTGGTGCAGGTAACATCTTCCGTGCGTTCCCTGCCGCTATCCTCAACGATGCGCTCAACACCGGTAAGTACGACCGTGGTGTCATCGTAGCAGAAAGCTTCGACTACGAAATTATCGACAAGGCTTATCGCCCTTACAATAATCTCTCTCTTCTCGTCAGCCTCCAGAGCAACGGAACCATCGAGAAGAAGGTCATCGCTTCTATCACAGAAAGCCTCAAGGCTGATAAGCAGTTTGGTGAGGACTGGGCACGATTGGTCCAGATTTTCCAGGCTCCAAGTCTGCAGATGGTAACTTTCACCATCACAGAGAAGGGATATTCTTTCAATGATGCCGATTTGGCACGTGGTCTTGATGCAGTATTTGCTATGGGTAAGCTTACCGCTCTTCTCTATGAGCGTTATAAGGCTGGCAAGTTGCCACTTACTCTTCAGTCTACCGACAACTGTTCTCACAATGGCGACCATGTTAAGGCTGGCGTAAAGGCTTATGCTGAGCGTTGGGCACAGGATGGTATCGTAGAGGCTGGTTTCGTAGATTATATCAATGACAGCAGCAAGATTACCTATCCTTGGTCTATGATTGATAAGATTACTCCTCGTCCACACGAGAAGGTACAGGCGATGCTCGTTGAGGATGGTTTCGAGGATAACAATACGATTATTACCGAGAAGCATACTTTCACCGCTCCTTTCGTAAATGCCGAGGAAGTGCAGTATCTCGTTTGCGAGGATACTTATACCAATGGTCGTCCGCCATTGGAGTTGGGCGGTGCGCTCTATACCACCCGCAAGACTGTAGATGAGGTTGAAACCATGAAGGTAACCACCTGTCTGAACCCTCTCCATACAGCGATGTCAATCTATGGCTGCATGCTCGACTACACCCTGATTTCTGCCGAGATGGCTGATGAGGACCTTCGTGCCTTCATCCAGAAGATTGGTTATATCGAGGCAATGCCAGTAGTAACAGATCCAGTTGTATTGAACCCATACGAGTTTATCGGCACCGTTATCAACAAGCGCCTGCCTAACCCGTTCATGCCTGATGCTCCTCAGCGTATCGCTACCGATACCAGCCAGAAACTCTCTATCCGTTTCGGTGAGACTATCAAGAAGTACATCGACCGCGGTCTCGACAAGAACAACCTTGTGTTGATTCCTCTGGTATTGGCAGGTTATGCCCGTTATCTCAAGGCATTGGATGATAACCTGAAGCCATTCGAGCCATCTTCTGACCCATTGTTGGCAGAGCTCCAGACTATCGTAGCTCCTCTTGAGGTAGGCAAGGCAGATCAGGACTACTCTTGCCTCAAGAACCTCTATAGTCGCAAGGATGTGTTCGGTCTCGATCTCTATGAGGCTGGCTTCGGCGAGCAGATTGAGGGCATGGTGAAGGAACTCTTTGCAGGTAAGGGTGCTGTAAGAGCGACATTGCATAAATATGTTTCTGCAAGATAATTCATTTTTAAACTTATACATTATATAATATATATGGAAAGAACATGGCGCTGGTTTGGCAAGAAGGATAAGATTACACTTGCACAGTTGAAGCAAATAGGTGTAGAGGGCATCGTTACCGCATTGCACGATGTTCCTCTGGGCGAGGTTTGGACACGCGAGAAGATTCATGAACTCAAGGAGTACATCGAGTCTTATGGTATGAAATGGAGCGTGGTAGAGTCCTTACCAGTGGTTGAAACCCTGAAATATGGTGGTCCTGACCGTGATCATCAGATTGAGGTCTATAAGCAGAGTCTCCGCAACCTGGGCGAGGAAGGCATCAAATGCATCTGCTACAACTTTATGCCTGTTTTGGACTGGGCTCGTACCGATTTGGCACATGAGAATCCTAACGGAGCCAACAACCTCTATATGAGCTGGGGTGAGTTTGCCTACTTTGACATCTATATCCTGCAGCGTGAAGGCGCTCGTGAGGATTGGGCTGAGTTCTCTAAGGAGCACAAGTGGGGCAGAGACCTCGTGGCTGAGGCTGATGAAATCAAGAAGACTTCTACACCAGAGCAGGATCATGCCTTGGTAGAGAACATCATCATCAAGACCCAGGGTTTCGTATCGGGTAACTTCAGCGAGGGCGATTCAGCTCCTGTCCAGAAGTTCCGCGACCTGTTGAAGCTTTATGATGGTATCGACAAGAAGAAGTTGCAGGAGAACATGAAGTACTGGCTGGAGGCTATCATGCCTATCTGCGATGAGTACGATATCAATATGTGTGTTCACCCAGACGATCCTCCTTATCCTGTATTCGGCTTGCCAAGAATCATCGGTCGTGCCGAGGATATCCAGTGGATGTTGGATGCAGTGCCAAACAAGCACAATGGTTTGACTTTCTGTGCAGGTTCATTCTCTGCCGGCGAGCATAACGACTGTGTGGCGATGGCGAAGCAGTTTGCCGACCGCACTCACTTTGTTCATCTGCGCTCTTGCTACATTTTCCCTAACGGCAACTTTACAGAGGCTTCTCACTTGGGTGGTCGCGGCCATCTCATTGAACTTTGCCGCATCTTCGAGAAGGCTGAGCAGGAAGGCAAGTGCAATTCCGGTCGTCGATTGCCAATGCGAGTAGACCACGGTATGACCTTCACTGATGAGCCTGGTGGCGTATTCGATGAGAGCAATCATGGTCACAATGCCGGTTACACTCTCCTCGGCCGTATGTTTGCCATGGGTCAGATTCAGGGTGTCATCGCAACAGTAGATGATGAACTGGGCATTGAGTATAAGCAGCCGGGATTCTATGATTAGTTGATAGTTTATAGTTGATAGTTTATAGGCTATTAAGTGATTTGAAATTCAGGTTAGATAAAATACGAAAAAGGCTAGCGT
>OGZU01000040.1_pt1 | contig 44694 bp, 38 predicted proteins | sample 1576871 | NCBI WGS metagenome assembly OGZU01 (sample SAMEA3541580, study PRJEB24748) | human gut metagenome | biome: human gut; feature: human-associated habitat; material: faeces | place: China | collected 2012
TTCCTTGTGTTTTAAGGCCTTAAGTACGATTTATATGCAAGTGGGAAACTTTAGTTTTTATATTACCTGATAAAAAATCAGCATAGTCACGAACAAACATTCTCTTTGATAGAGATTGTGTAGAACCATTTTCACCTTGTCCAATAAGAATACTGTTAATCTTTCCATGTGATCTTGAGATACCACGCATCTTCATTTTGCTCTTAGGGTGTAACATAATGGCAGCATCCTCACCATTATCAGCCAACTTTGCCAGTTCTTGTTCTATAAATAGACAATAACTGTCAAAGAGTTCTTCGTAGTTTACTTGTTGAATTGTTTCGGTCGAAGATTGTCTAAGATTTTCCAAAGCATCATTGCATATCTGCTTGAAAATTCCATCATCTACGCGATACTCTATACCAATCACATTCCCATCTTTATCCTTAACAGGAAATGGTTTTAGGCCTTCTACAAAGTCTTCATATTCCATTGATTGATGGAACGTACAAAATGCAATCTGGTGTTTCTTACGTAACTCCTCATATCGTTCCATCACAGCCTTGTGGTTAGTTAAATCAACATCTGTAACACCGATTACCGATAGTGCAATGGCTGCTGTATTATAGGTTTTACCTGTACCAGGAGCACCCTGAAGGATGATATTCTTTTTCTGCTGAAGAAGAGTTGCATGTTTGCTGATATCGTTGAGCATAGTTTTATCTGATTCTGATAAAGTTATTGTTTTCTCCATTTCTTCCACCCATTGTCCATACTTGGGAATAATAGTTGGTATACTTAATGCTGAAGCAGGCCAGCGTCCGAGGTGAGTCCACTTGATTTTTCGTACATTGCAGAAATCGACACGTTTTTCGTCATAGAAATAATCTGAAGTTACGACTCCTCGACCAAGAATTTCGCTCAGACCATTTCTAGCATATACGACATCCCCTACTTGAATTTCACGGCACATATACCACAATGTGCTGACATCGTTTTTTCTGTAACTATCTTTGCCGTTTGGATACGCTTTCTTGAGTGCAGCATCAATAGAATTTTTATCCTCGTATTGAGTAAGATTTCCCACCTCGTCCCAACCGACAAGCATTACTCCCTCTGATTTACACTCTTCCCAATGATCGCAAGATTCTCCTGGAGCGAAAACCCAATACCTGCGTGAATTAATATCTGAATGCGCTAGTATATCTTCTATCGTCATGCCATTTGGAATCCAATACTTCTTGTTGGCAGACGCTTCCTCATACTTTGACAACTCAGCTTGCATAAGGGCATCAAGTCTCTCATCGGCCACTTTCTGATAGTACTGCTTGATTCTATTATCGGTATCTGTGCCATCACCATGATTTTCATCATGCTTTTCTCTGGTGTTATTTATGTAGCCCACGAATCTGCTTGGAGCAAAACAAATATGACCGTCAATTACCTCAACAACCATATTTTTGCCTCGCTTCAATTTATCAACAGCCCATTGTTTATGGTCTTCGCCGCTTTCGCCGTGAAGATATGAGTACAAAGTTTCGATGTTCGAAATGATGTCCTCGCGCTTTTCTATATAATCTGTTCTTTCCATAGGTATTCTTAAACTTTAATTTCTCCATTCATCAGCCTTGGGAGTAAGTGAGCACGGGTTCCGTCATTTGCTTGTCCATCATCCATGGATTCAGACGTTTCGAAGACATGCGAAGATGACGTGTCTGCACGACCTCTCCCTGTGTCTTGCGTCCAAGTGTACCTTGTTCGCCAAGTACCTCATTGTCGAAAGCGTACACAGACTTCGAGCCATGCTCATTTCCCAAGAGTTCGGCTGTCGATTTCTGTATTAATTGATCTTCGCTATAGTCTTTTGCCATATAAAAATCCTATTTGGGAAGATTTACAAAACTTGTTTCAAAAGCAGAAAAACCATGTGTTCCGATTTGGCCCCAATTGAACTGCATCGGTTCTGGCAATATTCTGTATATTTCATTAAAACCATCAGCCATTCCTTCTGAGGATACAATCCTCCGGGAGTCCTTTGCAGAAAGGAAACATAGCTTTTGGTTGAATCCTTCAATAAAATTACCAATCGTTTCAGACTGATATAGTTGATTCAATGTATCTGACAATTGTTTTCTTGCTACTCTAATTTTTTTGCTGGAATTTTCATCAGACAATTCGTGAACAATGAACAGAGCTTTCGATTCACCCTCTTCATAAACAAGAAAATCTGAAACCCTTACACCATCTTTTAATCTGCTGACATGTGTATTACCCATTCCATCATCGTAAGTAAATTGATGAAGGAAATCATCATAACAGATAATCTTTAGATTATATGTGTTGCCTTCTTTGCCATTAATATAATGGGCTGTGCCAGTTTCAAAATCTCTGATTGGAGAGCCATCTTTTGAATCCACAAGATCAAACTTATGCCCAGACATACGAACAAAAGCAGGAACAATTGTATTATCAGTAAGTCGTGGAGCAGAACCTCTTTGGATTTTATTCAAAATTGCAACTATCTCACTCTTTAGAATCTGTTCCATACCTATAAACTATTAAATTCAGTGTACATTTCTTTTATTGGGTCAGACATGGAGCGAGTATCGATAATGGGTCTATCGTTAAGAGTCTTCAAAGGTCCTGCATTTCCTTCAAAAATCTCATATACATTAACGTCATCAGGGCGAATATATGAAAGGCCTTGCTCCTTGGTTCTACGAATAAGAACATTCAGGTAATTTACTATATATGGACTATGCGTAGCCATCATAAGAGTCATATTATATGCATGCTCAGTCATAAAGCATCTGTTAACCAAGAAGTCTATTAGGCTTCTTTGGCTCTCAGGATAAAGGCTTAGCTCTGGTTCTTCAATAAACAAATGTACATTTTTAGACTTTATTTCACCAATATTCTTTGCAGTATTAAAAACGTCTAGTTTGTCATTGTCTTGCAGGTAACTAAACAATGAAGAGTTCATAGACTTCTGCGAGTCGAATTTCTTTGCATAGTACTCAACTATCAAACTTAATGGCGTTACCGTCTGCGTACCTGATGAAGAGTTGCGCAATTGGATGGAGCATGGAGTGCCATTAGTTCCTTTTATCATATATTTGTCACCTTGGGTCCCTTTTTCAATTTTCAACTCCACGTTAAGATAATCCAAGGGTAATTGGCGGATAGAGTCAGCCGCAAGCAGGAAATTCTCTAAGGTATCCTGCAAATGATAGTTCGCATTCTTTTTTTCTATTTTATTTTCCAAGAAATCCGGAATCATTGAACGTTTATCCGAGATATAGCATATTTTTTCCAAACTGAGGTCATCAGCTGGAATGTCGGCCTGAGCATTCAATTTACCATTTGAATAAACTATCGAATAGTTGCCTCTACGATAGATAATTTCAGAGTCTGACTTTATGTACTCACTCAGTTGTGAGGTTTTTAATAGTGTTTTCATCTGAATACCGATGCCTGTTTTTTTGATTTTTGCTTGCCGAACATAGGAACGTAAAACGATACGCTTATATATCCATCTGAACATTGAGAGTACTTTCATAACTGTACTCTTGCCACTACCAGATTCTCCTATAAGAATGGTTAGAGGAGCGATGTCGTCTAATTCAATATCGACAATCGGTCCAAAGTTCTGAATTCTTAAATACTCTTTCATGTTACCTTATTTTACTTGTTTATTGTCCTATATTTCCATCTCTCCATTCATCAGCTTTGGAAGCAAGCGGTCACGAGCTTCGGTGAGTAGGCGGAGCTGGGATTGGAGAGAAGCTGTTGTATCAAAATAGTTAGAGACCTTTTCCTCAAAGGATTTGAGCACGCTTTCGATGGGAATACATATACTCAACGAATTGATGTCTTTTGCATAGACATGAGGCTGTGCTGCTCCTTTCTGCAAATTGTCAATTGTTGTCTTATTGTTTTTTAGGAAACAATAAACAAAATGCAAAAATGGAGTTACAGATACATCAACAAATGAACAATCTGATGCCCAAACTTTTTCGAAATACATCCTTGTAAAGCCTGCATTTGCGCCAGAACCACTTATGGTGATTACACGTTCAGCTGTATTTGATTTATTGCAATAATATGCAGGCTCAAGCCCACCAGCAACAACTGGAATATCACCGTCAATAACGTCTTTCTTGGTTATTGTCTTTCCACGCTTGAATTCAGCCAGCTGCCCCAACTGAGAGGGAGTCCATCCTTCTGGCACTCCATCGATAATGTTGGTGTTTTCGTGTCCGGGGAAACGGAGGTCAATGAACCACTCCTTATACAGACGCTGTGCCGCCTCTTCAAGCAACTTTATCTGCTTCTGATAGTTCTCTATCAATGAGTCGTAGCGAGAGAGGATTTCAACAATTCTGTTTTGGATGCGTAGTGAAGGGATTTCCACAGGAGCATTACTTAATATAGTCGTATTAAGATTCAGCATAGTAGAACCTATTGCATGATTGGTAATCCATCCTAATGTTTCTTGCTTTTGGAGCTGGAAGAAAACAAATTTGGGATTTGCCATATCTGGATTTATAGTTACCCTAAGGCATCCGGTTCCGCACAACCAACCTTCTTGATTTTGTTTTGTAAATGCACACTTACCGACATCTCCTCTTCTCGCATACAAAATATCTCCATATGAAATCATATGACGAGATAATCTGTCTATATGGTGTTGTTCAACACGAGCGATTGAGGCTTCTTCAATATTTCCTGCAATAATATCTTTAGGCATTACAACGGGAATTCCTATTACAGAGTAGTCCGACTGATGCAACTGAGAACCAAAAGGGCCTGTTTGTATTGTTTGAGAGATTTCCCCCAACGTCACTTTCTTCCATTCACTCATACCTCTTCCTCCTCTTCTTTAGGATTCAACCCATTATTAAGCATCTCTTTATGAGCAAGATATTCTTCTTTGTTGATACACTTCAGGTACTGGAGATAGTTCTTGTAATCCTCATGGGCAATATCTGACCCCATCTCTGCATACCCTAAAATATGATCGGCATAATCCCAATCCAACTTGTTTGTATCTGTTTCATGACGGAACATAGCTCGATATAGCCCTGCTGCACGACGCTCGTTGTCATCGTCTTGCATAGCTTGCAACTGCTGAAAGCAAGATGCGAGATTCTCTATCTTTTCAGCCAATTGTGTGGCTCTGGTTTCGATGTTTAAAACCTCATTTTCCATGATTTACTTCGTATTAAGAGTTTCCCATTCCTTCATTATCTCACTCATAAGCACGTTTGCATCTTTGTTGAGTGACGCGAGTTCTGAGTGGATCTCGTTCATGCGTTCGTGGAAGTCAACACCATCGTCCTCAACTTCAGCAACACCCACGTATGCACCGGGGGTAAGGCTGTAGTTCTTCTCTTCTATTTCGCTGAGCGTGGCAATCTTGCAGAGTCCCGGCACATCCCGGTATTCGCCATCGAGCCCGAACTTTGAAGTGAGCCAAATGGCTTCGTTTACCATATCCTTGGCTTCAAGAGTAACAGCAAGTTCCGCCTCATTGGCTGCAATGATAGCCTTCAGTTCATCCTTATCCTTTTTCCCTTTTGTCTTTTTGAGGGCATCTTGTTGGTCTTTGATATACTTTTTGTACATCGCCTCCTCGGAGTTGAGCACATCAAGGGCTTTCTCGAAAGTCATGTCACAATCTTGCCATGCAGCGCTGTCATGTCTTTCGGCATGTTCGCTAAGTGCATTCCAATACTCATTGATAAGCGACTTATACTTGTCCTGCTCTCCACGATAGAGGTGTACAATAGCTTGCAGGTTTTTCAACTGCCACTCTGACCATTCATTAAGAGTACGGTCAACAACCGTATAATAGTTGCGGGCATCGATGAAGAGCACACGGTTCTTGTTCTCCAAGCGTTTCGCCTTGTCAAAGAACCACAGCGAGCATGGCAGCGAAAGGGTATAGAAGAAGTTATTGCCCACACTGACCATCACATCAACATCGCCAGTAAGAACAAGCTTTTCACGGATGTCACGATCCTTATTGGCACTATCCGTTGCCGATGATGCCATTACAAAGCCTGCACGACCATGGTCATTGAGATAGGCATAGAAGTAAGAAATCCAAAGGTAGTTAGCATTGCCTATCTCCTTTGTCTTGGCATTCACACCCGGCAAGCCAAAAGGCAAACGACCTGCTGATGCAGATTCGGACTTTACTTTATCTACATTGAAAGGAGGATTAGCCATTACATAGTCACACTTGCCAGCCAGATTGTGAGCATCATGGTAGAATGAATTGGCTTCGTCACCAGAGACGATGCGACCATTCAAGCCATGGACAGCCATATTCATCAAACAGAGCTGAGCATTGTACTCAACCTTTTCCTGACCGTAGAAGGTCATCTGCGTATTGGCATTCATGCCACCTGCATTCACAAAGTCGCCAGTTTGAACGAACATACCTCCCGAACCACAAGCAGGATCAAGCATTATGCCCTGATTTGGTTCTAGTACATTTACAAGCATCTTTACCAAAGACTTTGGAGTGAAAAACACGCCATCGTCTGATGCCACAGCCTTGGCAAACTTTGAAAGGAAGTACTCATAGATGCGACCAATCACATCACCACCAATCTCATCAAGTGTCTTGTTATTGAATATGCGAAGGAGTTCACGCAACAGTTCATCGCTGAACATCGTGTATGACTTTGGCAGAATACCTGTCAACTGTTCGCTTTGTTCCTCGACCAGAGTCATAGCGCGATTGACAGCTTCGCCCAAAGGTTGGTCATCCGACAGATTTACCAGATAGTCAAACTGAGCCTCACGAGGAAGGTAGAGTGCACTTTTTGCCGCAAAGTCACTTGGTTCAACAGGCATTACGCGACCACCACGGCTTGGACGATTCTTCAGCAGTTCTGCTTCAACCATCTTGAAGCGGCTATAGGCGTATCTTAGAAACAGCAATGCCAAAACTGGCATACAGTATTGGCTCGATGTCAATTTACTACCTGCACGAAGCAAGTCAGCCGACTCCCAAAGGTCAGCTTCCAGTTTGCGGATATTTATCTTGTTGTCTGCCATTTGATCTCTGCTTTAAGGTCGTTCATTGCTTACAAGGTCGCTCATTTTAACCTGTAGGATTTCTGCAATCTTTTTGATAGTCTCTAATGATGGCTGTGCTTTGTTGGTACACCACTTGCTAATAGTCGCAGGGTCTTTTTCCATTTGTTCTGCTAACCATTTTGCCGTTTTGTGCTGTTCAACAAGCACCACTTTCAATCTATTGAGGTCGTTTTTTGCCATTTTGCGAAAAATTTTATGTGGCAAAAATACTAATTATTCATGTAAAACATGTAACAATAAACAAAAATATTATATATATTTGGCAATTTTCTTTGCTATTTAGTTCAATTGAGACTAGAAATCACAAAGTCAACACCAAATATTTTTCGCTTGGTAATTGAAATGTCGCTCAATCACTAACCGTTTCGTGAAATTTCAAAAGGTCATGGGAGATGAGTTTTGTCTAGAAAAGGTCACTTGAAGGTCACTAACAAAAGAAAAAAGCACCTACGATTGCTCGTAAGTGCTTGATTTTCAATGTGGACCAGCTAGGGCTTGAACCTAGGACCTCCAGATTATGAGTCTGTTGCTCTAACCAACTGAGCTACAAGTCCGGGGCTCATACGTAGATACGTACTCGCTTTTGTGGGTGCAAAGATACTGCTTTGGATGGAATTTACCAAATTTTTCGGCAAAAAAGTTGAAAAGGGCATCTACTTTCCGCATTTGGAATCAACCATTAAGACGATGGTTGACAAAATGATAGCCGACGCGGGCTGTGGCAGGGGTATGCTGACGCCCGAAATCAGTGACTTTGGTTAATTTTGAACAAATTACAGTGCGCCCGAGCAAAAAAATAGGGTAACTTGCTTTGTTCTGCTCTATACTTTCAGTAATTTTGCACCACAATATTATAATAATGATGCTAACAGGGATTAAGAATATAGTCTTCGACCTGGGCGGCGTGCTCGTCGACCTCGACGGAAAGCGCTGCATCGATGCCTTCGATGCCATCGGATGCCACGCCATCAGCGACTACGTGCGCCTCCACCGCACCGAAGACTTGTTTTACGACATAGAGATAGGCCACACCACCACCGCCGAGTTCTGCCGTGAGGTGAGACGCATCACCGCTGTGCCAGCCACCGACACGGCGATTGTCGGAGCCTGGAATGCGCTGCTCACCACCATCGCCGACGAGAAGAAGCAACGCCTGCTCAGTCTGCGCCGCGACTACCGCGTGTTCCTGCTCAGCAACACCAACGATATGCACTGGCGACTCTGCGCCGACCATCTCTTCAACTATGGCCCCTGGCGTGCCGACGACATGTTTGAGCGCATCTATCTCTCCTACCGGCTGCATCTGGCCAAGCCCGACCCCGCCATCTTCAGCCATGTGCTCGCCGACGCCGGTCTACAGGCCGACGAGACGCTCTTTATCGATGACAATGCCGACAACTGCCGCGCAGCCCAGTCCTTGGGCATACACACACTGCTGCAGTCTGCGGCCAACGACTGGATGCAACGCTTATGAAAATCATCACCCATACCAACACCATACCCCAGCCCACAGTAGCCACGATAGGCTTCTTCGACGGCGTGCATCTGGGCCACCGCCACCTCATTGACGACGTGCGCGCCATTGCCGCCGAGCGCAAGCTGGCCACAGCGGTGGTGACCTTCGATGCTCATCCGCGCCAGGTGCTGCAGCAGGACTTCATCCCCCAACTGCTCAGCACCACCGACGAGAAACTGAAGATGCTCGCAGCCACAGGTGTCGACTACTGCGTACTGCTCCACTTCGACCGCAGTCTCGCCGCGCTCTCTGCCTATGACTTTATGCGCCAGGTGCTACGCGAGCAAGTCCACGCGCGAGTACTCGTCACCGGCTACGACAACCGCTTCGGACACAACCGTGCCGAGGGGTTCGACGACTACGTAACCTACGGCCGACAGCTGGACATCGACGTGATGGCTGGCACGCCTTTCGAGCATGAGGGCATGAGGGTGAGCTCGTCGCTCATACGGCGATGTCTCTCCGAGGGCGATGTCGACAGCGCCCGACAGGCATTGGGTTACACCTACTCGCTCCGAGCCCCCATCGTAAGCGGATATGCCGAAGGCCGGCGCATGGGGTTCCGCACCGCCAATCTCGACATGACCCACATCTCCAAGATGCTGCCTGCCCGTGGCGTCTATGCCACCCGCGTGCGCATCGACGATACCGGCGCATGGCTCCCCGCCATGACCAATGTGGGATGCCGCCCCACCTTCGGCCGCACCGACACCACCATAGAGACCTACATCTTCGATTTCGACGCCAGCCTCTATGACCACAGTCTTGAGGTGGCCTTCTGTCACCGTATGCGCGACGAACGCCGCTTTGCCGACGAGGTCGCCCTCACTGCCCAGCTCGCCGACGACGAGCGCCAAGCCCGACAACTTTTAACTCACACGATATGAACAAGAAAATAGCCAAAGGATTAGTGCAGGTAGGTATCTATCTGCTCGTATTCATAGTCATCCAGATTGTGGTCATGCAGGTGGTAGGCATCTGCTCGCTTCTGGCACAGGGCTTCAACGCCTCAGAGATTGTCACCCGTATGACCGACGGCAGCATGCTGTCCGACGGCAAGACGCTCTGTATCTTCTTCGCCATCAATGCCGTGCTCGCCTCGCTGCTCTTTGTGCGCCGAGGCTGGGCGCCCGTCTCACGCAGCTACCTGCAGTCGCGCCCGTGGGCGATGCTCTTCTGGGTAGTCATCCTCTCTCTGGGTACCCTCATCCCCTTCGCTTTTATCGAAGAGCTGACCGACGTACAGATGCCCGAAGCTACCCTCCGCGCCTTCTCTGCCATGCTGCGCGAACCCGTGAGCTACGCCGTCCTGGGCGTGCTCGTGCCGCTTGCCGAAGAGCTGGTCTTCCGCGGCGCCATCCTCCGCACCCTGCTCACCCTCACCCATCGTCGCTACCACTGGGTGGCTATAGCCATCTCGGCAGTGCTCTTCGCCGCCGTCCACGGCAACCTCGCACAAATGCTCCACGTGGTACCCATGGGACTGTTGCTCGGCTGGCTCTACTATCGCACCGACAGCATCGTGCCCGGCGTCATCATGCACTCCATCAACAATTCTGCCGTATATATCATCACCAATCTCGTGACCGCCAATCCCGAAGCGCGCCTCATCGACGTCTTCGGCACCCAGCAGCACGTATGGATGGCCGTGGGCTTCAGCCTCTGTCTCTTCATCCCTGCCCTCTTCCAGTTGGCAGTAAGGCTCAAGAAGGCATAAAGTCATCAACAGCCACAAACCAAGCGGGGTATCGATGGATGTCGATACCCCGCTTGGCATATAAGGTTACTTAATCAATGACTATTATATTAATAACTTGAATTCTGTTTTAATTTCTTGTTTAAATCTAAACATCTTTGTGGTATTGGAAAAACCGTTGTAAACCCAGTAAACTCCTTTTCTAATGGAGTTCTTTGATCATATGCCTTGGTATATTCGCCAAAACGGATGAGATCTTGACGTCTCCAACCTTCCCAAACCAATTCCAGCAGACGCTCCTTTAGAATGTTGTCCAAATTAGCTTCCACATGAGGCATTCCAACTCGATCTCTTATAGCGTTCAGCTCCCTTGAACCGTCCTCGCCATTGCGTACTTTCGCCTCGGCTTCCATCAACAGTGCGTCACCATATCTGAAAAGGACGATGTCGTTGTCAACCTGCCGTCCGTCCGAATAGGCGGTTCGGTCAACCTCGTATTTGCCCACACGGGCACCTGCCGTCTGTTTATATGGACTGTCACTGAGGTTCAGCTTCAGTTCTAACGGCATATACACCAATGGTTTTCCGTTGTCTAGATATATCTTCTTTCCATCAACAAGCACGGTGTCAGCATAGAAGTTTGTCTTGAATCTATTGTCAACATGGTCCGTTCCGTAACCGAAAGCCTTGACGGTTGAGACTGTTGCACATGTTCCGTTTTCGGAAGAACCACCATAAGCCCCGCCATGTTTGTAGTGGCGTGAGCGGAAAAGATAGTGATATTCATTCAAATATAGGTTCTTGTCCAACGGAATGGTAAAAATATTCTCCTTTGAACTTTCGTTGTGAACAGCGAAGTTTGAAGCGTAATCGCCTTCTAATTCATAGCCTTCTTGCCGCAGTTGCTCGCAATACCAGATGCAGGTTTCCCAAGCGTTCTTCTTCTCGCCATTCACATTGAAGTAAATGCTTTTCCCATCCTGTCGCTTGCCGTCAGTCCAATTGTCATCCGTATATATTTCCGCATTCAAGGCAAGTTTTGCAAGCAGGAAGTTTACGACGGGGCGTGTCACACGTCCGTAATAGTTCCCCTCCTTGTTGGAATGCTCATCAGCGAGCTGTGGGGCAACATCCTGCAACTCGTCAACAATAAACTTGAATACCTCGCTTCTTTCGCTTTGCGTTACCTGCTCCAATTTCACGTCGTATGATGTCACGATAGGAACACGCCCAAACATATCCATCGCATAATAGTAGAACAAGGCTCGTACAGCTCTTACCTCTGCCGTGAAATTTCTTGTCTGTTCTGCTGAAAGCAGAGTCTTATGGCTATCAATGATAGAAAGCGACTGGTTAGATATAACAATTACCTTGAAGAGGTATTTCCATACATTATATAAATTAATATCATTGGCAGTCCACTTGTGCTGGTACATATTCTCCCACAAACCGCCATCATACCAGTCTCCTCCACGAATCGGAATCATAGCCTCATCGGTAGTCAAAGTATTGTAGTCGTAAATACCCCGGCAAGTTCCTTGAAGCCCTTCAGACTCCTGATTACTCCCTATGTAGTTGTACAGGGAAGCTACTGCATTTTTGTATATATTATCTGCATTATTGTAGATTGCCTCCTGGTCCAGCTGGTCTTTGGGATGCTCATCCAGACAGCTGCTGAAGCAAAGCATTAGCGGTACTGCTAATATGTATTTAATAATCGTCTTCATGCTCTTTTTGTTTTAAAATTGTACACTCAATCCCAATGAATAAGTACGGTATAATGGATAGTTGCGTTTGTCGTCAATACCCATCGTGCTATTAACAACATAGCTGTTTATCATTGGGGTCATACCTCTATAGCCTGTGATTGTTCCAAGGTTGCTAATGTTGCATGATACACGCAAGGAACATACAAACTTGCTTTTCAAAGGTACATTATATCCTAATGTCAAGTGTTCAAAGTTCAGATAATCGCCTTTTTCGAGCCAATAGTCTGAGACTCTCTGGTCTACGATGTTCTTCTTTGGAGCATCCTTCAAGACATTGTAGTCCGGGAAGCACGCCATACTTGTGTAAGCCAGTCCTGTTCCATTGAAAATCTTGTGCCCGAATGCACCGTTCATCTGCAACGCTACATAGATGTCCTTGTATCTGAAACTAATATTTGAACCGAGAGTCACTTTCGGTGTGGCTTGCCCGGCAATGTATCGGTCGCCGCCATCGCTCAAGTCAATCTTACCGTTGTGGTCAAGGTCCTCAATGTCATAAAAATAACTGCCGTTCTCATTCTTGACGAGTCCCTTGCAATGTGGCAGGTAGAAAACACCAAGTGGCTGTCCTACTATCTGATAGACCACATTGTTGTCGCCCCCGTTCTGTCCTGCACCGTCCAGTGAACCAATGGCGGTGACGTTCGCTGCCGTCATGCTCATGCCCTTGTAATCTCCGCTCAGAGAGATAAGTTTGTTACTTTGGAACGACAGATTCATATTGATGTTCAGTTCCATGTCTTTCTTGCTTATGGGCTGTACTGACAAGCCAAGCTCCAATCCGCGATTGGACATGGAACCGATGTTTGCCAGCAATGTGTTATAAGCGAATGGCGGAACGGGTACCTCGTAGGCATAGAGCATGTCGGAGGTTTTTGAATAGTAGTACTCTGCCGTGAGCATAATGCGGTTGGCAAAGAAACCGAAGTCAGCACCGATGTTGAAGGTGGTCTTTGTTTCCCACCTCAAGTCAGGATTGTTGTTTCTCACCATTCCGAGTGTCACTGTTGGCGAGCTCTTTACAGGTACTATACCCGTCTGTCTTACGGTGTTCATGGTTGTGTAGGCAGAGATACCGCCAAGGTTGCCAGCCTGTCCCAAGCCTGTACGGAGCTTGAGCATGGACAACGGCTTCACGTTGGCAAGAAAATTCTCCTTCTTCATATCCCAAGTGAATGATACGGACGGGAAAAATCCCCATGTATTGTCGTCGCCAACCATTGAAGAACCGTCACCACGTGCATTAACCGACAGCAAGTAGCGGTCAAGCAAAGTGTAGGTGACACTTCCCATCACGGAAGCCAAGGACTGATCTTCGTATGTACTTTCTGTACCGCCATAAGGTCGGACTGCGGTAGCACCCAGATTGTTGTAACCGAAATCATTTGTCGGAATGCCCTTGGCATACATCCAAAAGGCTGTCTTTGTCAATTTTCGGTATTCGCTGCTTGCCTCTGCGGATATTCTGTGTATGCCTATCTGCTTGTTGAAACTGAGGGCCACATTGCCCAGCCATTCCTCCTTCTTGAACTCGCCACGGTACACGTTGCCCTGTGCCCATACCCATGTAGGGCAGAACATTCCGTTTTCCGTAGAACCATACAGATATGATGCGAATGTGGAAATGCGCCAGTTTGGATTGAAGTCATAGCTCAGCTTTATGTGTGCGTCAAAATTCAAATCCCGGGAGTCGTTTTTCTCGTCAAGCACTATGCCAGGAGGGTTGATGTGGGTGGCTGACTCGTTCTTCAGCCAGTTCCCGTTCTCGTCAGTTCCCGCTGGCAATGTCGGATTTTGGCAGGCTGCAGAATAGAAGAGTATCTGTGTGTCAAAAATATCATGGTTCTTGAATGACGAGCCGAACACACCGAAGTCTCCCGTAAGTCTGTCGTTGAAGGCTTTCTGGGTCACGTCAACCTTGGCAACAAAAACGTTATAGTCCATCTTCTTGATGATGGTGTTGTGGTCCATTACTCCGAAAGATGCACGATAGTTTGACTGTGGCGTACCTCCGCTGAATGCAAGGTAATGATTGTTCACCATACCCGTGCGTGTTATCACCTTATAATTATCGGTATTGAAACCTCCGTTGTTGCAAAATATTCCCAAAGCCTTTGCCGTGGCTACATATTCCTCCGCATCAAGCATATTAAGGTGCTTATACATCCGCTCGAAGCCAACATTACCCTCATACGAGATTTGAAATCCTCGTCCTGTGCCTTTCTTGGTCTTTACCTCTATGACACCTGAAGCTCCTCGTGAGCCGTACATGGCAGTCTCGGTAGCATTCTTCAAGATGCGGAAACTCTCAATGTCGGCAGGATAGATTGTAGAAAGTGTAAACACATCAGAAGTGACACCATCAATCAGCACCAAAGGGTCATTGCCTCCGATGATGGAGGTTGTACCACGTACTCGCACACTATTGAGCATAGCCATACGATCCAGACCGTTGGATGTCACATTGACACCGGCAGCCTGACCACTCAACACATCGAGGGCGTTGTTGGCCGCACCCTTGTTGGAATGATTTCCAACTATTTTTATAATATTACTTTCATTGGCAATGGTATCTTTCCGTTCTATAGGAACTTGCTTTTGTGCATGAGCCAAAGAACTGCAAAAGAGCAATAGAAGAAGTAATGTGGGTTTTTTGCCATTTGCCATTTTCTATTTCTATTATTTAGGTTAAGGATGATTTCCAAGAAACAAAGATAAGGCGCAACACATGAAAAAAAGTATACAGACTCCAATATTTATGCTTTATTAACGATAGAAACCATTAATAGTCGCATTATCTTCTGTTAATTACATGGTGTCAGTGCAAAACAAGAAACTGAGACTGTTACTCTTATGTAAAGAGAATGTAATTAGCACTAAGTTTATGCATTTATTGGGTTCTTCCCATATTTCACTGATACTCTGCATTACAAGTTCTGCAACTTCAAGAGACGATGATTGTACTGAGAGAATACGTTGAGCTCTAAAGTGTAAGTGCTCTACATCTCGTTGGCAGTTTCAGTCTCATGCCAAGAGTGCGCGCCGGCATCTTTCATTTGGAGAGTTATACTATAGTGAGTCCACGAAAGACACTTTGTGGTTTTCTTATCAGTGATAGAAAAATGTTTTCATAGTGGTTATGCAAGTCTGCATAATCAATAACACTGCGGTTGTCTACTGTTTCTCTCCGTTTACGACTGCATTGGTCATATCTGAGCCACCGCAGATGACACACGGCGCAGGGCGTGGTACGAAGTCCGAGAGTATGACTCCGTTTTTCTTAAGACGCGTCTGGGAGAGGGGCTTTTAGGAGCCACTCTCCCAGCAATAATTCTAAATCGGAGGCATCCGGCACAAAGCTGATAGGCAGGGAGATGCCACGGGAAGACCCTATCCCAATCTTTCTAAAGCGGGAGCAAGTCTATACCTATACATTATATTATATAGAGGTCACTCACACTTCCCTTGCCCACACCCAGAGGCAGACCGCTAACTGCCGCCGGCACCCCAGCCTTCCGTGGGAGCAACATTGGCAGGACGGGAGTCACTGTCGGGGCCCAGCTTCAGGAAGAACTGATGGTTGAGGCTGCACATGTGCTTGTAGCCCTTGGCATCATCAAAACTGAAGAAGCCCTGCAGGAAGTAGACGGGCGTACAGCCACCGGCATCAAAGGTTCCGCTGCTGACTTCACGCATGGCACCGCCACCGGAACGCCTCAGCGTAGCACGGTTTTCTACTCTGAGTCCCGACACGCTGTAGGGAAGCAGCCTGCTCACCACAAACTGCGTATTGCCTTTATCGTCCTTGGAGAGCTTTACCTCGACCATCACGTGAGCGTCATAGCCGTCGATGTCAGAATAGAGGATGTAGCGCACCACCTCGTCGCCCTCGTCATTCTTGGCCTGCATCAGAGGCTCCACACCCACCGGCAGAGGCTGCACTTTGAAATGACAGGTGTCGGTCAGCGTTATGCCTTTCTTCCTCCACTCTTCAGGACCAGAGCCACCGGTGGTGTTCTTGAGCTGCGCTTCGCTGAGCAGCACCTCCGTACGCTTCACATACCGACGTATGTCGTCCTGAGTCAGCCCACGCGCCTTGAAGTGGTCATAGCTCACGGCATAATGCTGCGACAGGCGTGCCAGCGAGTCATACTGCTGCTGGGTCACCTTGTTCTTCAACTACTCGGGCGGCAAGTCGCCCTTCTTCGTATACGGATTATACACCAACACTTTGGGCGTCTGCCCAAACGCCAGGCATGCCACCATCAGGAGGATGCCGGTCATCAAACACTTTCTCATAGGCAAATACATTGGATGTTACACATTGGGATAACTCTCTCTTGATAGATTACAGCCCAAAGATAGGGAAAATGGAAGATACGGAGCAAGTCTTTTCCGTTAAAAATCAATACCGTTAACCGTTTTTAACCATCTCCCCCTCCGCCCGCCATCAACAGCAAGGGCCATCCGCTGGTGTGGATGGCCCTTGTCGTTATTTATAGTGTCACACGGTTACACACCGCCATGCTTGCGGCTCAGTTGATACTGGCAGAAACCGTAGGTGAAAACCACTACAAAGCTGATGAGAGGCAGTACAAACGAGGCGTTGACGGCAGGAAGTCCCATCACCACGCCCCGGTCTATGATCATACCCTGGAGCGGAGGCATGATGGCTCCGCCCACGATGGCCATCACCAGGAAGGCAGCACCCAGACTGGCGTCTTCGGCATTGACATTCTCCAGGGCTATACCATAGATGGTGGGGAACATGAGCGACATGAATACGCTGATGCCTACCAGCGAGTAGAGGCCCACGATGTCCTGGATGAAGATGGTGCAGAGCGTGCAGAGGGCGGCGCCGGTGGCAAAGATAGCCAGCAGCAGTCGGGTGTTGACATAGCGCATCAGGAAGGTGCTGATAAATCGTCCGCTGAGGAAGAGCACCATCGCCACGATGTTGTAGGTCTGCGCCGTAGCCTTGTTGATGCCCAGACGGTCGGCATACTGGATGATGAAGGTCCACACCATAATCTGCGCAGCCACATAAAACATCTGTGTGACCACGCCGGCCATGTAGGGCTTGTTGTCCAGCAGCCGGCGCATGGTGTCGCCCACGCGGGCATGCTCACCGGTGCTCTCCGTGCGTGGCATCCGCATGAGGGCAAAGACCACCAGCATGATGAGCACCACCAGTCCGATAGCCACATAGGGGTCGCGTATCACCACCAGGTCGTGCAGACGTATGCCAGACTTCTCTGCCTCGGTGAGGGTCGGGAAGATGATGGCACCGGCGGTGTCGCGACGGTCAGACCACAGGTGGGGCAGCACGATAAACGACGCCACGCCCATGCCCATGAGCGATCCGAGGGGGTTGAACGCCTGCGCCAGATTCAGACGGCGTGTCGACGTCTCCTTGCTGCCCAGCGAGAGCACAAAGGGATTGGCCGTGGTCTCCAAAAACGCCAGTCCGAAGGTAAGCACATAGAGCGAGATGCAGAAGAAGGAGAACTCCTGATACGCCGCAGCCGGTATAAACAGGAATGCGCCCAACGCGTAGAGCGCCAGACCCAGCATGATGCCGCTCTTGTAGCTGTAGCGGCGTATGAAGAGCGCCGCAGGCACCGCCATGGTGGCATAGCCGCCATAGAAGGCAAACTGCACAAGCGACGCCTCGCTGGCCTTGAGCTCCATCACCGTCTGGAAGGCTGCCACCATGGGGTTGGTGATATCATTGGCAAATCCCCAGAGGGCAAAGAGGGTGGTCAGGAGCACGAAGGGCAAGAGATACTTCTTCTCCACTAATCGAGGTTTGTTCATTGCTTCAATTTCTATTACACGATTAAAACGACAGAGAGAGGGGAGCCGCCACCGGCACCGTGGCCGTTACAGACCAGATGCCCCACGGCGTCTCTCCTCTCTCTATGATTGTCTACTTATTGTTCATTGACCCATTATTTGTACACAGGACCGAAGTTCTGGCAGGCGCGATAGTCGGCACCCTCCTTGTCCATACCGAAGGCATTCCATGCCGATGGGCGGAACACCTGGTCGTCGGCCACGTTGTGCATACATACGGGGATGCGCAGGATAGAGGCGAGGGTGATGATGTCGGCACCGATGTGGCCATAGGCGATGGCACCATGGTTGGCGCCCCAGTTGTTCATCACTGAGAACACATCCTTGAAGGCGTCGCGCGAAGCGTCGAGGCGTGGCACAAACCATGTGGTAGGCCAGGTCTTGTCGGTGCGCTTGTTGAGGATGTCATGGATTTCGGGGTCGAGGTCTACGCTCCAACCCTCGGCGAGCTGGATGACGGGACCCAAGCCCTTGACTCTGTTCACGCGTATCATGGTCATAGGCATACCACCACGGGTGAGGAAGTTGCTTGAATAGCCACCGCCACGGAAGTAGTCGCGGCAGGCAGGATACCATGTCGTGGCCTTGAGGCAAGCCTCAACATCTTCCTGGGTCATCTCCCAGTGATGCTTCATGGTGGGATTGCCCTCGGCGTCGGTCATCGCACCAGTGGCGTCGAGCGTCGTGGCACCCGAGTTGATGAGGTGGATGAAACCGCCGGCAGCCAGACCGGTGGCTTCCTTGCCGGTGACGCGCTTCACAGCCTCTGGGCTCCAGTAGGTACGGATGTCAGAGAACATCACACCCTTGTTGGTAAGCAGATGACCGAAGAGCATAGCCACACCGTTGAGCGAGTCGTTCTCGGTGGCCAGCACGTTGGCCTCGCGTATGCCGTTCCAGTCAAACGAGGTACACATCAGCGACTCGGGGAAGTCAAAGTTGGGGATATAGTCGGTCCACTGGCGCTGGCCCTGCACACCGGCAGCGATGGCGTTGTGACCCAGACTCTCCTCCTTGAAGCCCAGCTCCTCGAGACGAGGGTTGCCGTGCATCAGGTCGTTGATGATAAGCATATTCTTTACGGTGAACTCCCAGTCCTTGTCTTTCTGCTCGCGGGTCTTGGCCTTGCCTATCTCCTCGTTGTAGTCGTGGCCCTCATTGGCCTTGCAGTACTTCTCGGTCCAAGCCATGGCCTTCTTGTACTCCTCAGGGTCATAGATACCCTCGTCCACACGGCGCAGGATTTCGACCAGGTCCACATACTCGGTACGCATGCCGAGATAGTCCTGGAAGAAGTCGGCGTCGACGATACTTCCGGCAATACCCATACAGGTGTTACCCATGCTCAGATAGCTCTTGCCGCGCATCGTAGCCACAGCCTGTGCGGCGCGGGCAAAGCGCAGTATCTTTTCTGCCACGTCGGCAGGGATAGTGTTGTCGTCGAGGTCCTGCACATCATGGCCGTAGATGCCGAAAGCAGGCAGACCCTTCTGGGCATGGGCAGCCAGAACGGCAGCCAGATACACGGCGCCGGGGCGCTCGGTACCGTTGAAGCCCCAGACAGCCTTGGGATAATGGGGGTTCATATCCATGGTCTCCGAACCATAGCACCAGCATGAGGTAACGGTGATGGTACTGCCCACGCCCTCGCGCTCAAACTTCTCGGCACAAGCGGCGCTCTCAGCCACACGACCTATGGTGCTGTCGGCGATGACACACTCTACTGGCGAACCGTCGCCATTCTTAAGATTAGTCGAAATGAGATTAGCCACAGCCTGAGCCAGGGCCATAGTCTTGTCTTCAAGACTCTCGCGAACGCCACCCTGACGGCCGTCGATGGTGGGGCGGATTCCAATTTTAGGATACTTCATGGTTTTTATGTATTATAATGTTAAACGATTTACCGGTCTTTAGCAGAGAGACCATCGACGCTACCACCCTCGGTGACACGGCAATGGCTACTCTTGTGTAGATGGAAACAAAAGTAGCCATTTTTTTTGTCTTTCATACCCTTTTTAATGTTAAAAGAATAAAATACCGACGCCGAGGGTATCGGGAGGGCAAGCCCGACTATCTTCGCCGTCGGTATCGGTGGGTTAACGCTTGCCGGCAGCCAGCGTTCTGCCATGGGGCAAAACGTCAGTCTTTGCCAGCAGCATGATGTTTCTCACATACGCCACGATGCCAAACGACTGACCAAGTATGAGCACCACATCACAGCGCATGACGCCATAGGCGATGATGGATACCGACCCCACAAGGCTCAACAGCCAAAACACCAGGGGCAACCGCGACTCTCCTGCCTTGCGCGAGCAGTACCACTGGCACACAAAGCGCATGGTAAAGACCAGTTGGCCCGCCGAGCCGAACAGCAGGAGACCCAGCGGCACGTCGCTATTGTGCAGGAACCGCCCTATATACTCGTCGGCATACTCTCCCACTACACCTAACAGCACTATGGGTGTAGCCACCAGCGTCCACCTCACTATTTTGGGTATGTACAGCCACACTTCCTTGGTCTTGAGATTCCACAGATAGATGTAATAGGACACAAGTTGTCCAAAGACGATAGCAAAGTCATCACGGAGCCATCCATAGAGGCACAACAGGTAAGACCCCGCAATGCTGAATATCCAGAAGAGAGAGGGAGACAGCACCCGCCGGGCCTTCTCCGACATGGCCCATTGCACCAGGATTCGTGCCGAGAAGAACCCCTGCGCCAGTAATCCTATCGCCGTGACTAAGAGTTGTACTTTCATGTGTTTTATCTATTATCCGTTTATACCCGAGAGCACCTCAGTCGTTGTCGCCGACGTTGCTCTGGGCTATAGTATAGTTGATATACCTGCTGCGCATCCAGCGGTAGGCAAAGCAGTCGACAAAGGGCGCCACGAGACGGTTGGCAAGATGATACTTGGACACACCAGCCGTACGGGGATAGTGTCTTACAGCCACCTGTGCGTAGGTGCCACCCTGCAGCAGTATCATGGCGGGCAGGAATCGGTGCAGACCCTTGAAGAAGGGTATGCGCTTGGCATAGTCGGTACGCATCACCTTGAGCGGACAACCTGTGTCGGCAGCGCCATCATCGGTCATCATGCGGCGGAAGCCGTTGGCGATGCGCGACTGCAGTCGCTTGAAGGCGGTGTCCTTGCGATTGGCCCTGATGCCCGTCACGAGAGCATGGTCATGAATCTGGGCGAGTAGCAGGTCAAAGTCGTCGGGGTCGGTCTGCAGGTCGGCATCGATATAACCCACATACTCCGAGCAGGCCTCATCGATGCCGGCTTTCAGGGCTGCGCTCAGTCCGCTGTTCTTGCCCAGAGAGATATAGTAGAAGTCGGGGTTGTGGCGGCACACCTCTTTGATATATGCCAGACTGTTGTCTCTCGAACCGTCATTGACAAAGAGCACACACGACTTGCACGCGCTGCTCTTGAGGTAATCTCCAAGACGCTGGTTGAGGGCGTCTATATTGTCTTCTTCATTGTACACGGGTACGATGATGGTCATCTTGTAGGCTGATGTCTTGTTCATTGTCGTTATCTTTATATTGATTGTTATCCTGATAATCTATAGTGGCAGGCTGTCATGATATGGGCTGCCGCCATCGGTTGAGGCTGGCTATAGAGGCTGGTCTGTACGGTTGGCGGCAAACCACTCGGCAAAGCGGCGTAGCCCTACGCCCAGGGGAGTCGTGGGCCTGTAGCCAAGGTCGTGCTCCAGCGGCGCCGTGTCGGCATAGGTCTCCACCACATCGCCCGGTTGCATGGGCGCCAGCACACAATGGCTGTCCAAATCAAACCCCGACGGCAGTGCTCCAGCCCTTACCAATTCGTCGCACAGAGTATGGACAAAGGTGAGCAGGCTCTCGGGATGTCCGTTGCCGATATTGTAAATCCTGTAGGGAGGCAGCGGCAGACCATCGCTGCCTACACAGCGGGCGGGGGCATGGGCCATCACCTGGACGATGCCCTCGACGATATCGTCGATATAGGTGAAGTCGCGGCGACAGCGCCCATAGTTGTACAGTTGGATTTTGTCGCCACGGCGCCACTTCTCAGCAAAACTGAAGTAAGCCATATCGGGACGGCCAGCGGGACCATAGACGGTAAAGAACCTCAGACCCGTACAGGGTATGTCGTAGAGTTTGGCATAGGCATGAGCCATCAGCTCGTCGCTCTTCTTGGTGGCTGCATAGAGGCTCACCGGACTGTCTATAGGGTCGGATGTCGAGAACGGAGTGTGCCTGTCCATGCCATAGACGCTGCTCGAACTGGCATAGACGAGATGCTCTACACCGTGGCGCCCGTGGTCATAACTGTGGCGGGCAGCCTCGAGGATATTGAAGAAACCGATGATGTTGCTGTGGATATAGCTCTCGGGCGAATCGATGCTGTATCTTACCCCGGCTTGGGCGGCAAGATTGACGACGATGTCGGGCGAACAGCTGTCAAAGATGCGGTCTACGGCGTCACGGTCGGCAATGTCGGCATGGACAAAGGTGAAACCACTATGGGCAAGCAGCGGCTTGAGGCGCTGCTCCTTGAGCGCCACATCATAATAGTGGTTCATATTGTCGACGCCTATGACGCGCAACCGTGAACCGCCGCCTGTTTCCGAGCAATGGCTGCCGCGGAGGAGGCGCTCTACGAGACGGCTGCCTATAAATCCAGCCGCACCGGTGACCAGGATGGTCTTGGGGTGCATATCGATAGTTGTAGGTTTCATATCTTATCTCTGTGGGTTAAGGGGTCCAGACTGGGCTACCGACCGCTCTGAGCGACCGCCACCACGACACACGCGGACAGTATAGACGCCTCGCCCGCCACCGGGTACCACCATCAGGGTGGGCGTAGTGTAGTAGGTCATGGGGTCGGCCTCCTGGGGTACCACGTCGGGCGACCTATGCAGATAGACATCCATGTCGGCAGCATTCTTCACTCTCCATGCCGCAATATGGGTGATGCCCGTGCGACGGCTCATGGCCTGCACCTGTGCGCATACGGCGCGGTAGCCTATGCGGCTGTTGAACGCGGGCAGGGCAAACGAGGCGATGAATATCGCCGCCAACACACCGCGCGTGATGAGCGGTATGGCGTGCGAGACGCGTCTGAGTGAGGCGATGCCGCAGAGAGTCAGTACCAGCGCAGCCAGATATATCAGCACGATGTCGCTCTGCTGCGACAGGGCCTGCCCCAGCAGTCCGGCACAATGGGTCAGAGCCAAAGCGGGAAAAGCCAAGGTCAGGATGGCGGCAGGGATGGCGAGCGCCGGCCTGTACCACCACTCGTCAGAAGCCCGTGACATGTAGATGGCGGCGGCATAGACCATAAGGGGGATGACCGGCAGCATGTATATCTCGAGTTTGCCGCTGAGAGAGGATATCATCACCAGCGACGACAGCGAGGCGACGATGAGAAAGGTGTGGAGCCGGCTGCGCACCACCCCACGGCGCAACGCGCTGGCTATCGACGCCACGACAAAGAGCACCCAGGGAGCCATGCAGAACCATATACAGCGTGCATAGTAGTAGAACGGCTCCTCGTGATGGAAGGCATGGATGGCACGGTCTATGGTCTGGTGAAACAGGAGATTGCGCAGATAGGCGGTACCAGCCTCATGGCAGGTGAGCCCCCACCACAGGGCGCAGCCCGCGACCAGCACGCTCCAGGTGCGCCATCCCCATACGACGGGGATGAGCCGCGGCCGACGCACTATGACGAGATAGGTGCAGATGGAGCACAGCGGGATGAGCAGGCCCAGCGGCCCCTTGGTAAACACGGCAAGAAACAGATAGACCGGAAACAGCCATCGCTCGCCGGCATAGGCAGACTCCTCGGTATACATGCGCCAGAACGACCGTAGAGCGAGGACGATGAAGAGGCACATGAGCATATCCATCCTCACGATGAGAGCCACTCCGGTAAAGAGGCCCGAGGTGAGCAGCATCATGTGCGCCAGGCTGCGGGTGGGGCCGTCCATCTCGTTGCGGGTCCAGGAGTCCATCACGCAGACCACGCCCAGCGCCGGAACCACCGACAGCAGTGACAGGGCCAGTATGGAGTGGGTGCCAAAGACCACACGGGAGAGCATGACGAGCCACATATAGAGAGGGGGCTTGTCGGCATAGGCTAAGCCGTGATTGTAGAAGGCGAAGAAATGATGGTCGCGCAGCGCCTCGTCGGCAATGCTGAGATAGCGCAGTTCGTTGCCGGGAGTGAAATCGCGCATCAGCATTACAGGAATGATGGCCGACAGGAAAGCCAGAAAGAGTAGAAGTCGCCCTTTGGATTGCATACTTGTCATTTTTATGTTCTGCCGGCAAAGTTGGGAACAGACTTTGTGGAAATATTGAAGATTTGGCGGTTTTAGCAAAGGTTAATAGTTTTTCAGGAATATAAAGCCGACAAGCCCTGACCGCCGACAAGTCGGTGGGCCACAGCCCTATGGACACGGCAGCCGGCAACACGCCGACAGCCACGCCCCACACGACAAGAGTGGCAGACTTTGAAGACAGCGTGAGCCGCAGCGCAGACTGCTGCCACCAGCATCGCCGCCACGGCGACTACGCCCGTCGATGAGTATCGGACGGTATCGACATCCGCTTCAGACGGTATCAATGTCGCTGTCGGACAACGGCGATGCCGATGCCGGCCGAAGCGCATCGGCAACGATGACAGAAAACGGCTCTTACGGCCATCGACAATTTGGTGGATTGGGTATTAATTGTTAACTTTGGCGGCAATTAATACCTATTACAATGAACATAAAGTACAACATCGAATCTATCAAAAACTCGGAGGGCACCGGAAGAGACCGCAGATATGTACGCCTCTATGAGAATGCGCCCTTGAACCCTAACCAACTGGAAGAACACATCCGCAACCACACCATGCTGACTCCGGGAGCGCTGCATGGCGTGCTCGACACCCTCGGCGACTGCATGGCCCACGCTCTCTCCGGGGGCACGCGGTTCCATCTGCCCGGCATAGGCTACTTCTCGCTGGGCGCAAGGCTCGACAAGGCCGACGACGCTGCCGACGACAAGGTCAGGGGCAACCAAATCAAGGTAGACGGCATCAAGTTTCGCCCCGAATCCAGACTGCTCGCCCGCGTGAAGCGCAACGCGCGATTTGAACGTGCCCGATACTCCACCCGGTCGCGGCAGTACACCGAAGCCGAACTGCTGGCAAAAATCAAGGACTATATCGCCACCAACGGCTCCATCACGGCGCGCGTACTGAAGACGGAATTCAAGTTGAGGGAGACGACTGCGCAGAAATGGCTGCGCCACTTCACCGAGACGGGGGTACTGAGAAGGGACGGAGCGGCCAACTCGCGCGTGTACTTCCTGGCCCAACCGGCAGAGAACGGCAAATAGCAGAAAAATGGGAGGTTCTACAGACTTTCCCCAAAATTGCGCCGTATATTTGTCAATAACAATTAATGACATAGACTATGTGGAAATATTATGCACTGCTGTCGGCCCTGTTTGCCGCGCTTACGGCAATCTTCGCCAAGATAGGAGTAAAGGACATCAACTCGGACCTGGCCACCGCCATCCGCACCAGTGTAGTGCTGTGCATCACATGGGGCATCGTCGTAGCTGGCAACCATGTCGGCGAGGCTAAAGGCATAACGGCCCATACGTGGCTGTTTCTCGTACTATCGGGAGCAGCCACGGGGCTGTCGTGGCTCTTCTACTTCAAGGCGCTGCAGACGGGCGATGTGGCGCGGGTGGCGCCGATAGACAAGTTGAGTGTGGTCATCACCATCGGCCTGGCGCTGATATTTCTCAAGGAGACCGTCAGCGCGAGGGTCATCGTGGGCGCCCTGTTCATAACGGCGGGCAGCATAATGATGCTTTACAAATAAGGATAAACAATAAAGAAGATGAAAATACTGATAGTAGAAGACGAGCACAAGCTGTCTGACAGCATTGTGACTTATCTGAAATCTGAGAAATACCTGTGCGAGCAGGCCTTCGACTACAACGAAGCTCTGGAAAAGGTGCGCGGCTACGACTACGACTGTGTGCTGCTGGACCTGATGCTGCCCGGCGGCAGCGGACTCGACATACTGCGCGACATCAAGCGTCGTAACAACCCTGCCGGCGTCATCATCGTGTCGGCAAAGGACTCGCTCGACGACAAGGTCAAGGGGCTGGAGATTGGGGCTGACGACTATCTGCCCAAGCCTTTCCATCTGGCCGAACTCGGTATGCGTGTCTACGCCATCATACGCCGCAAGGAGTTTGGAGCCAGCAATACGCTCGAGAACAATGGCATAAAAATTAATCTGCTCGAAAAGAGCGTCGAGGCCAACGGTCGGCCTGTGACGCTCACCAAGTCGGAGTACGACCTGCTGCTCTTCTTTATCGGCAACCGCAACAGGGTGCTGTCCAAAGGAGCAATAGCCGAGCATCTCAGCGGTGATTTTGCCGACATGATGGACAACTTCGACTTCGTATACACTCACATCAAGAACCTTAAGGCCAAACTCGCTCAGACAGGTATGCCCAACTGCATACAGAATGTCTATGGCATGGGCTATAAATGGATAGAATTATGACAAGTCTGCTCAGAAAGTCTATGACGCAGTTCATCTTGTGCATCGCCGTACTGTTTGCACTGGCTGCACCTGCGTTCTACTACCTCACCAAGAACTATTACGCCGAGGACATGGAAGACCTCATCGAGGCAGTCAAATCCGGAGAGAGCCTACCGGCGTTCGACCTGGAAGAAGACATCGTGACGGGCATCATGCTGCAGTATATACTCATCACAGTGCTGCTGAGCGTGGGCGTGGTGCTGACCATGCGAGTCGTATCCAAGAACTTGTGGCGTCCATTCGAGGCCACTCTCAGAAGTATAGAGCCCTTCAAGCTGGAACAGGCCAAGCTGATAGAACTGCCAAAGACAGACATAAAGGAGTTTGCAGAACTCAACGAGTCGCTGCAGCGGCTGATGAAGAAGAACATAGACAGCTATCAGGCTCAAAAAGAGTTCACCGAGAACGCTTCGCATGAACTGCAGACACCCATAGCCATATTCCAGGCAAAACTCGAGCTGCTCATGCAGCAGCCAGAGTTGACAGCCGAACAGGCAGAGATAATACAAGACCTCTTCCACATGATTTCGAGGCTGTCAAGACTGAACCGCAATCTGCTGTTGCTGGCAAAGATAGACAACGAACAGTTTGACACCCGCGAGTGCATAAGACTCGACACCTTTATCGACAACCTGCTGCCTCTGCTCGAGAGCATATCGGGCCACCTGCATATCATACGGCAGTATTCGCCACAACCTCTGTATGTCCAGGCCAACAGTGCGCTGCTGGAGAGCATGATGAGCAATCTGATAGTAAACGCTGTAAGGCACTGCAACGAAAACGGGAAAATCACCATCTGCATCGGCGCTGGCACCTTGTACATATCCAACACGTCGGACGAACCCAAACTGTCGGGCCAACATATCTTCGACCGGTTCTACCGCCCTACGCAGAAGAAGGGCGGCAACGGGCTGGGGCTCGCCATCGTCAAGGCGATATGCGACTATCATGGCTGGAGCGTGGAATACCAATACCATGAAGGCATCCACAGCTTTATAATAAGGTTTGTATAATGAAAATGCGCCATATATGCAGTGGCAACAGTTACCACGCTGCATATATGGCGCATCTGGTTAAATGTAATTCTCGGGGAAGGGTCAGGGCTGGCTCTCGCCCTCAACGTAGGTCTCCATAAACATGTGCTCGCCATCAAAGACGGCATAGGTAAACTGCCATATCCAGTCGCCGAGTATCATGAGGCGGGTCTTGCGCGAGAGCATCAGGTCGAGCTCGATGTGGCGGTGGCCAAACATGAAGTAGTCTATATCCTTGTGGGTGGCGAGGTAGTCCTTGGCATAGCGCACGAGATACTCGCGGTCTTCACCCATATACGGGGGCTCGTGGCCGTCGGCTCGCTTGAGTCGGCTGTGCTTGGCCCAGTTGAGCCCGAGCCACATGCCCCAGCGCGGATGCATCATATTGAGCAGCCGCTGGCACAGAGGGCTGTGGAAAACGCGTCTCAGGAAGCGGTATTTGGGGTCTGGGTCGCCCAGACCGTCGCCATGGGCCATGTAGAAGACGCTGTCGTAAATCTCGGTGGTCATGGGCGACTTGTGAACCTTGACGCCACACTCCTGCTCGAGGTAGCCGTAGGTCCAGAGGTCGTGGTTGCCGGTAAAATAGTGTATCTCTACGCCGCTGTCGGTGAGTTCGGAGAGCTTGCCGAGAAATCGGGTGTAGCCCTTGGGCACCACGTAGCGGTACTCGTTCCAGAAATCAAACATATCTCCCAAGAGGTAGATGGCAGCGGCCTTGTCCTTGATGCTGTCAAGAAACCGCACCAGCCTGCGCTCTTGCATACGGGCGTGGGGGATGGCGAGCGAGCCCAGGTGGGCATCGGAGAGGAAATAGACGTTCTTCATAACCATTCCGTTTTAATCGAAGCCGAGCTCAACCCTCGCCTCCTCGCTCATCATGCTTTGGTCCCAAGCGGGGTCGAAGACCAGATTGACATTGGCGGTCTTGACCTGGTCGAGGCTCTCGACCTTGGTGCGCACGTCTTCGAGGATGAAGTCGGCGGCGGGGCACGAGGGGGCGGTGAAGGTCATGTCGAGGTCTACGGTGTAGTCGTCCTTGACATCTATCTTGTATATCATGCCGAGGTTCCAGATGTCTACGGGTATCTCGGGGTCGTACACGGTCTTGAGCACCTCCACGATGCGCTCCTCTATTTGGGTTTTCTCTTCTTGTGTCATAGCTGTGAATTGATTGATACGACAAAATTAGTGGAAAAGGCCCAAAGGACAAAACTTTTCAGCTTGTTTTTTCGGCAGCGGCGTCAGCGGGCGGGCTCTACATAGCAGTAGGGGCGCAGGGCGTGGGCCCGGAGTCCGTAGCTGTCGTCGGCCTGGACCTCGATGACATGGGCACCCTTACACTGAGCCTCGCTGAGGGGCAGCGACCATATCTGGGGCGAAGAGAGATGGCGGATGGGGTTGCGGCGGCTGTAGGGGGTGGGATAACCCTTGGAGAGGTTCTGCTCGCGCACACGGGCAGCATTGGGGTCGAGCACGCTGGCACGCTGGCAGAGCGTCCAGGCGCCACCATCGACGCGACAGCGCACGCGGGTGGAGTCGCAGCCGCCCCATACGGTGATGAGGGCCTGGCGGGGAGCCACATCGCGGAGGTCGCGCAGACGGTGGTCGAGGCTGTCTATGCCCACAACATGCACCGTCATCTGCCGGTGGTCGTCGAGGCCCACGCCCTTGCAGCGGAAGGTGTAGCGGGGACCGTCGAAGTCGAGCACAAAGTAGTTGCGGGGAGTGCCGCCCTGCTGGAGTGCCATAGGCACGCCTTCCCAGTCGCGCTCGCCGACCCACCAGAAGCCACAGGTTGCGCCGACGCCCAACTCGGGAATGGTGCGGCCGTCGTAGCGGTGGAAGTCGCGCATCACGCGGTGGAGATGGGCGGTGAGGGCCAGCACGGGGCGCGCTCCCACGGCGGCGAAGAGTCCGTCGCGGTTGCGGGTCACGGCGAGGGGGATGTGCATCACCAGCACTACCAGGCGTGAAGGGTCGACATGGGCGAGGTCTTCACGCACAAACTGGAGCTGGCTCTCGCTCACACGGCCCTCATAGCCACGGGCGCCACGGCCATAGACATTGTTGAGCACGATGAAGTGCACGTCGCCCGCGTTGAAGGCATAGACCGGCGAGCCGAAGGAGGCGCTGTAGGTGGCGGTCTGCCGCCAGAGCAGGCTGTCGGCGTCACGGTCGTGATTGCCCACCACGGTATAGGAGCGCGAGGGCAACTGGGCTATCATGCGCTGCAGGTGGGGATAGAGGGCGAGGTTGTTGTTGACCAGGTCACCAAGGAAAATATTGACATCGGTGCTGTCCTTGGTCATGAGCTCGGGCAGGATGGTGCGCGAGGCAAACTCCAGCTCCTGGGAGTTGCCTACCTGGATGTCGCCGATAGCGTTGAGTCTGAAGCGCTGTCTCACGGGCTTGGTGACGAGGGCGAAGTCGTGGCGGGAGCCGGCAACGGCGGGATAGACGAAGGCACTGTTGACCAGGCGGTGGCCCTGCATGGTGTAGCCGGCAGGCAGGATGGGAAAGAGGCTGCTCCCCTCGCCCACCTCGATGCGGTAACGGCCCTTGGCGTCGGTAGTGACCACACGGCAGCCGTCGGAGACGGGAATACCAGCAAGCAGCGTCTCACCACGGTCGTAGCGCCCGTTGCCATTGGCGTCTATAAACACTCTGCCCCCGGCAGTGGGCTGCGCCGCAGCCTCCACTACCGAGAGCACGAGTATCAATAAGGTTGAAAAAGTCTTTATCATTCGGTGCGTAATGTATGCAAGTGATTGCTGTTGGTAAAGGTGACATAGCCCACACCGTCGGAGGTAAACTTGAGGTTAAGTCCAGAAGCGTCCAGGTCGGCGAGCTTGGCAGGATTGCTCCACTGGCGGGTGTCGGGGTCAAGATACATCATGTAGGGGAAGCCCTGGTCGAGCGTGTTGGTATAGACCACATAGGGCGTGCCGTTGGGGGCTGTGTCGAGGGCCACCTCGGTATGACGGTCGGGGGTGAAGCCGAGGGGCAGCACGTTGCCGCCGAGGGTGAGCCAGGCGTCCTGAGTCTTGTCATAATACTTGACGCGCACGCCGAGCTGTCCGCTGGCGTCGTCCATAGTCCAGATGTAGGGGGTGCCGTCGGCGGTCACGGTGACGCCTATCATGGCGATGTTGTTGGTGGCATTGCCGGGCTCGAGATAGTTGACAATCATCGGTGTCCACTCTCCGCCCTGGTATCGCAGCACGTTGTAGCCATAGTTGACGCCATTGACAGCGCCGCGGTTGATGCTGATGACATAGGCAGCGTCCTTGCCGCCAGCCACATTGGCCATATACACCTGGTTGGTGATGGCGCCGGGCACCTGACTGTTCCATGCGCCGTCCTTGTAGTTGGACACGACGAGGGTACGGTTGGGATAGTCGGCCTTAGAAGAGTTGTTGACCTGCGCGCCCACAAGCTCGCCGTCGAGGGCACAGAAGCCCACATAGTTGGACACTGCCTTGAGCAGACCCTTGTCAGTGCCTACAAACTCCCAGTCGCTGCCGTTATACTTCATCACGCTCATACCGTTCTTGAGTACCGTGGCCTGCTGGTCGGCATAAGCCACGTAGAGTGTGCCGTCGGGGGCGATGTCGAAGTCGAAGTAAGAAGAGTTGACGGTGTGGCCGAAACCTTCGCCGCCCACGGCTGTCCACTCGCCATCGTCGCCCAGGGTGAGCACGGTGCTGTGGTTGGCAGCGGTGGCAGAGTTGCCGGCACGGGTCTTGAATCCGATGTAGGGCTTCTGGTCTACGGGGTTGATCTTGAGCACGGGGTCGCCGTAGGTGGTGATGCCTGCCACCTGGGCAGTCTCAACCCAGCGGAGCGAAGCCTTGGTGACGGTGACCTCGCAGCGGCGGCTCACGCTGCCACGGGTCAGGATGTAGTCGATGGGCTGGCTGAAGTCGTTGGCGGTGGTCTGGCTTACCTGCTCGGCGCCACCCACCTTGACGGTGGTGCCCTCGCTGGTGGTGAAGCGTGCCACGAGGTTGTCCTTCTCTACCGTGGGAGGCAGCGCCACGCTTACGGTCTGGGTGGCGGCGCCACCTGTCTGGTCGGCAGTGAGCTCTACCACATAGTCGGAGCCAAGCACACCGGGGTTGTCGGCCTTGTAGAAACCGAAGCTGAGCATCGCAGGGGCGTTGACATCATTATATACATAATTGTTGCTGTCTGTACAGGCGGCGGGGACAAGCATCACCACCAGCAGCGCTATGATATATCCTAAGTGTTTCATATCAGTTCTTTTTTTCGATTACAAGTTGTTTCTGGAGACCATCGGGACCGGGCACACCCAAATGGAGGTTCTGGCTGTTGCCGGTGAGACGGATGGTGAGGGTATTGTCCTTGGTCTCATCGACGGGATGGGCAAGCCACTTGATGCGGATGGGCATGTCGTAGATACCGGGCTCGAAGGTGAGCTGGTTGCCGGTGGTGACGAGTTCGTAGTCGACACCTTCCTGCAGACCGTCGCCCACCACAATCTCGTAGTTGACCACGAGGGTAGTGGTGAGCATCTTGCTGCTTACCGACACCACGTAGGTATTGATATTGTTTACATTGGAAAGCACCACCGTCTGTGAAGCACCGGTAGTGGTTGTCACCTTGACGAAGGGCATATCAAAGCCTTCGAACTCTTCTTTCTGGCAGCCGCACAGGGCGACGAGAGCCAGGAGCATTACTATGATTTTCTTCATGACGTTTCTACTTGTTTACAGTGGGGTTGGGCTTCATGTTCTCATTGGCGTCGAGCTCATACTGAGGGATGGGCAGCACAAAGAGGTCGTTGGGATAAGTGAGCGAGCGCACGGTGGAGTTGGTGTTGTGCTCGCGCACGAGGTTCTGCTTCCAGCGGGTGATGTCGAAGAAGTTGTGGCCCTCGAAGCATAGCTCCTTGACGCGCTCGCGCTGCACGAGGGCGAGCAGGTCGCCGTCGGCGGTGGCGTCGAGCACCTGGGCAGCCTTCTCGGCACCCACGTTGCGCTCGAGCAGCTGGCGCAGATACTGGCGGGCATCGCCCTGCTTGCCGCTGATGTGGCAGGCAGCCTCAGCCGCATTGAGCACCATCTCGGAGAGACGGAAGACGATGGGGTCTTCGCGCTTGGGCTGATTGTCGGGGATGGTGGTGGCGGTGTACTTGACACACTGCTTCACACCGTCCTTGTGGATGAGCTGCAGGCGCAGGTCGGCAGCGTCGTAGAGCGAGAGCAGCGTGTCGGCGGGCAGACACTCGCTGGCGTAGAACTCCTTCTGGCGGCCGGTGAGGTCGGCGCTGCTCAGGCGCAGGATGGCCTCGCCGCGGGTGCTCAGGTTGTCATACATATTGATATAGTCGGCACCCTGCGCCAGACTCTCGCCGTTGAGGGCGAGCTGGGCATACTTGAGGGCGTTGTCCCAGTCTTCCATATAGAGATAGACGCGCGAGTACATGGCATTGACAGCCTGGAGCGACACATAGTGTACATCGGCGGCGTGACTGTCGCTGAGCAGGGAGGCAGCCTTGCCCAGGTCTTCGAGGATGAAGGCGTAGATGTCCTTGACCGAACTGCGGCCGAGGATGTCGTTGGGGCCGAGGGGACGGTCTACCTTGGGCACACCGAGATGAGAGGCGTCGGCGGTGTAGTTGTAGGGCTGGCCGTAGACACGCACGAGGTCAAAGTGGCAGAGCGCGCGCAGCACGAGGGCCTGACCCAGAATGTTGTCGATGGCATCTTTCTGGGTGGGATAGTCGGCAGCCACGGCGGGGGCATACTTGATGATGTTGTTGGCATTGGCCATAGCCTCGCCGATACGGTACCAGATATAATAGGAGGTAGTAGCCGACACGGGGTTGGGCACATAGTTGTACTGGTCGAGCATGGACGATCCAGAGGAGAGGTTGAGCGACGTCATATTGCCTGCTACCTCGGGATACTTCAAGAACTCGTTGTCGTAGCTGTTGTAGTACTGGGTGTAGGCACCCAGCAGACCGGCACGCAGACCGCGTGGGTCGGAAAGGAACGACGGTATGGTGGCCTTGCCCTTCTCATCGACGGTCAGGAAGCCGTCGCACGAGGTGAGCAGAGTGACCAGCGCTAAAGCGACATATATAATAGTTTTCTTCATTGTGATACTGGGTTTAGAATCCGACATTGAGTGACAGGGTGAAGGTGCGCTCCAGCGGATAGCCGCTCATGAGCGTCTTATAGGAGTTGTGGTCGCTGCCTGAGTAGGGGCTGTAGGCCAACAGGTTGTCGGCGATGAGCGATACGGAGGCATTGGAAAGTTTCCAGCCATTGACGAGGCTGCGGGGCAGCTGGTAGGTGAACACCACGTTCTGCAGGCGCACCAGATCCTTCTTGTAGAGATAGCGCGTAGAGGTGCGCGACGAACCGGTAGAGACGCCCGCCTGAGGACGGGTGTTCATGGCGATGTCGCCGGGATTGCGCCAGTAGTTGCGCTGCTCGATGGCCTGGTTGTAGCTCAGCACATTGTAACCGTCGGAGTTCATGATGCTGGCAAACGAACTGTAGGCGTAGCCGCCAAACTGGTAGTTGAGCAGGAAACGGAGCGAGAAGTTCTTGTAGCTGAGGGTATTGGTCATACCGCCGGTGACGGTGGGATTGGCACTCTTGCCACGCACGCGGTTGTTGGTGCTGTCATAGACCTTGGTGATGTTGCCGTTGGCGTCGTACCACATGGGGCTGCCGTCGAGGGGGTCTACACCTGCCCAGCGCACCATGTAGTAGGTCTTGGTGTCCTGTCCCTCTATCCAGGAGATTTCGCCGAAGTTGACCTGGATGCCGTTGTACGACTTGGTGAGGCGGTTCTGGTTGTGGGCGAGGTTGAAGTCGGTGGTCCAGGCAAAGTCGCCTTCCTTCTTGGGCACGAAGTTGCGGGTGGTGAGGTTGATCTCGATACCCTTGTTGACGATCTCGCCCACATTGCGGTAGGCACGGATGTCGCCGGTAAGGAGCGAGATGGGCAGACGGCTCAGGAGGTTCTTGGTCTGGTTGTGGTAATACTCGATTTCAAAGTCGATGCGGTTGAGCACAGCCAGGCGCAGACCGAGGTTGGTCATATAGGTGGTCTCCCAGCTCAGACGGCTGTTGGGGATAGTGCCAAGTACACCGCCGAGCTCGCCGTTGTAGGAGTAGGAGCTGCTGTAGACGTAGGTGCCCTGTGACTCCTGAGAACCGAGGCGTGAGTTACCGTTGGCACCATAGCTGGCCTTGAGCTTGAGGACATTGATCCAAGGGATGTTGAAGAACTTCTCGTTGTGGATGTTCCACGAAGCGCCGACAGAGGCGAAGTTGGCCCAGCGCACATCGCTGCCAAACTGGGAGTTACCGTCCTTACGGGCGTTGACGGTGAGGTAGTAGCGATGGTCATAGGAGTAAGTGGCCTGACCCAGCAGCGATACCTTGCGGCGACGGCTGCTCGAGTTGTAGCCCTTGGTGGTGTTGGCCTGGCTCACATCGCGGATGTTGTCATTGATGAAACCCGAACCGGTGACATACATAGTGGTGTAGTCGCGCGAACCGGCCTCAAAACCGGCGAGGGCTGACACGGAGTGACGGCCGAAGGTGCGGTTGAAGTTGAGACAGTGGATAGTATTCCAGTTGGTGATGTCTACAGACGAGCGGCGGGCATAGCCGATGGGCGTGCCGTCGGTGTCCATACCGGTCCAGTTCTTCTGCGAACTGTAGGTCTCTTCGAGGGTGCTGTTGTAGTCGTAGGCAAACTGGCCTGTATAGGTGAGGCCCTTGAGGATTTCATACTTGAGCGTGAAGTTGGAACGCAGGTACCAGGTCTTCTGGTTGTTGTCGTTCTGCTCGCGCTCGAGGACGGAGTTGCTGATGAAGCGCTTCTTGGTGAAGTGGGGAGTGCCGTCGGCATTGAGGCCGTCGACCTCCATATTGTAGAGGCGCAGAGTGCCGTCGGCATTGTAGGGCGAGTAGATGGGCAACAGCTCATAATACTCGCGGCCGAGGGCGAAGAGGTCGTTGTTGTTGTAAGAGGCTGAGATGTCGACACCCACCTTGAGGCGCTTGTTGAGCTTGAGGTTAATATTGGTGGCGAGCGACAGACGCTGCTGGGTGTTGCCCTTGACGGTCTTGTCGTTCTGGTAGTACTGGCCCGAGACGTAGTAGTCTGACTTCTGGTTGCCGCCGCTCACGCCCACATTGGTAAGGAAGGTGGTACCGGTGCCGTAGAAGACGTCGCGCCAGTCGGTATCGGTGGTGGAGTACTGGTTGAGCTCATTGTCCTGGAAGGGGAAGGTGCGCATGTCCTTGCCCGAGTTGGCATAGGCTTCGCGAGCCAGCGAGAGCCACTCCTTGGCGCCAAGCACCTTGGGGGCTGTGCTCTCGTCGATATGGGCGATGCCATACTGGGTGTTGACGGTGATGCGCATCTTGCCCTGACGGCCCTTCTTGGTGGTGACGAGGATTACGCCGTTGGCTCCGTCGGCACCGTAGATAGAGGTGGCGGTGGCGTCTTTGAGCACGGTCACAGAGGCGATGTCTTCGGGGTTGAGGAATGACAGCGGACTCACGGTATAACTGGTACCGGGCATCTGGTTGGTGCGGTCGCCGGTGTACATGGGCGTGCCGTCGACAACCCAGAGGGGCTCGTTGGAGGCGTTGAGCGAAGCCTCACCGCGCACGCGCACCTCGTAGCGGGTACGGGGGCTGCCGGGGTCGGCGGTATTGGGGTCTATCTTGACACCGGGGATGAGTCCGTCGAGCATCACGTCGAGGCGCTGCTGGGGCAAGCCCTTGAGTTGGTCGGCGTTGACCTGGTAGGCGCTACCCACGAGGTCGCTGCGCTTCTGGGCGGTACCATAGGCGCCGATTACCACCACATCCTGCAGAGCCGTAGCGTCTTCCTTCATCATCACACGCGCCACGCTGCCCTTGACTGGGATGGTCTGCGATACCATACCGATATAGGTAAAGACGAGAGTACGACCGCTACCCGCCTTGAGACGGATGGTGTAACGGCCTTCGAGGTCGGTGATGGTCTTGTTCTGGGTGCCACGCTGCAGCACGGTAACGCCGGCAAGCGGCTCGCCATTCTGGTCGGTCACGATACCCGAGATGGAATTGTTGCCATCCTGGTCGGTGCCTGTCTCCATGCTTGTGGGCGACGCCATCGATACCGACGGGTATGCCAGAGCAAGCATGAGAAGCAAGAATAAATAAACAATCTTCTTCATAACATTATATAAACTGAATTCGACTTGGACCATACACCGACGCTCGTCGATGCAGGGTCATACATTAATTGTGCTAAGTGTCACGACGCCATGTCCCCAGCAGCGGGGATGACGATGGTGGTCAGGGACCATGTGCCCATAGGCAGCTGCACGGTCATATACTGGTCACGATACTTGACATTGACCTGGCGGGGCCACTTGTAGTGTCAGCCGCCGATAACGATGACATGGCTGCCATCGGGATTGGGGAAAGCCAGTACGTTGTATTTTCGCGTATGGATAGGTCTGCATAACCTGGGCGTTGTCCAGGTCTATGTAGAACTGGTTGGCACGGCGATGGGAGGTGAAGGGGTTGCTCGGTCTGGTGTGGATAGGCTTGCCCTCTGCCGACTGGTAGAGGCTGAAGACTATCTCGCCCTTCGTGGGAACATAACTTGAAGGGTTCTGGGCTGTAGCTGTAAGACCGAAACAGCAAGCGGCAAGAAAAGCGATGCACCCACAGCCTCGGCGAAGCGCCAACAATCCTGTGCGAGGTGTCTCACCGCGCATCTGGACGGGCCTCGGCCAACGGTTACTGTTACTCTCGGGTAGCTTTTCCATATGCCTGTAGTTGCTATTGACCATGCAAAGATACATAATTTCACGCACTTTTATGATTTTTTGTTAGATTTTCGCCGTTTTTATGTACATTTCTTGATTATTTATCGACTTGTCTTACAAAAAGTGTGAATTCGGGCGCCGACGATGACCCTTGTCGGAAGCAGGGCGGGCAGGCACGATACGGGCGGAGTCGCCGCGGGCTGCGCCGGGATGGTCTGAATCTATATTTCAAGGCACGAAACGGATAATGCACGATGCGAAACCAGCATTGCACGACGCGAAATGACGGTTTCAAGTCTCGCAAAAAACATGAAGATGACTGCAAAACAGAAGGAGATACTCTTAAATAATGTAAAAACAACGGTTTATAGGATATCTTTTTCTAATTTTGTAAGAATTACAATCCAAAGAGAACTGTTTATCCGTAATAGAACACACATGTACACTCTGAGACTACTGATTATAATCTTTCTCATGACTGCCAGCAACCTGTATGCGCAGCAACGCGAGGACGACAAGGCCAACAGCGTGATTATGAGCAGCCAGGCCAACCGACTCATCGAGAGGGGGGAGTATGAAGAGGCGCTGAAGCTGCTTCAGAAAGCCGAGAAGACGTATGCGGCAAACAACGACACGCTGACAGCGAGCTTCATCGTAGTGTTTCTGGCTCCTCAATTTGAATGTTACCGCATGATGAAGCGTTACGAGGAAGCCACCTACATAAGCTACCGCATCATGATGATTAACCGCAAGAAGGCAACACGGTCGGAAATTCAGCCCAACAATAGGGAGACGCGACAAAGAAAGACCGAAGCGGTGACGAAAGCACCGGTAAAGGCGGCAGAGGACGAGGGCGACAACTACGACATCGACTATGTGCTCGCCGTGGCTTGTGCGCTGGCGCTCATCTACGCTGTGATGGCCACAGGCTTCCTCTCGTACTACATACACAGGGCCCGCCGCAAGGACAAGGCGCAGATGCAGATACTGGGACGACTGCAGCGCTACAAGCGACTGCTCTACGGCTATGAGAGAGGTGAACTGGTGGAAGCGCCACGCGACCAGTCGGCTGTGCAACTGTGGCTGATGCGCCCGGGGTCGACAGAAGAAGACCATCTGTTTGCCCAGATTATGAAGGCCATCGTGGAAAAGAAAATGTATCTGAACCCCAACCTCTCGCGCGAAGACGTAATCAAGGAGGTCTATGTGCCCAAAAACAAGTTTGCCAACCTGTTCAAGACTTACGTACACACCAATTTCAAGAACTATATCAACTCTCTGCGCATAGATGCAGCCATCGAACTGATGCAACTGCACCCTGACTACACGATAGAGGCGATATCGCAGGAGTGCGGAATGGCAAGTGTGCAGACCTTCTACCGTGTATTCGGTGAGCAGACGGGCATGTCGCCGAGTGAATACAGAATTAACCTGCAGAGCGAGGCCGACGGGGGGGTAAAAACCGCCCCTAAGAAAAGGAAAGACGACAGCCAGCACCACCAGTGGTCTCCGGCGGAGGACTGAAGCGACAAGCGGCTGCAGCCTCAACGACAGCAAAACTTACGAAAAGAATATGGGGGATGACATCCTCGCCAGAAAAGGCGGTTTGTCATCTCCCATACTTGTATGGTGACGGTGGCTAATGGCAGGAAAGACGGTAGACGACAGCCGAGACGGGGCCCATAACGATGCGGTCGGTGGTGGCGCCGCGCTTGTACTTGACCTTGCCGCTCTGGGCGATGGCCTCGACTGGCGCCGAGAGCGTGGGGATGGAGGCGCTCACAGTGGCGGCAGAGGGGTTGACGGCGACGATGCAGACATCGTCGGCTGTGGAGCGGCGGTAGACCATGGGGTAAGGGCGCATCTTGTCGCTGAGCAGCGTCCAGCCAGCCTCATTGCCCAGCGCAGGCACATCGCAGCGCAGACGAAGCAGATGGCGCACGTAGTGGAGCAGCGAGCGGGGGTCGGCCTCCTGGGTTCTGACGGTGAGAAGGCCGCCATCGGTAGAGACAGGCAGATAGAGGCTGTCGACGGCGCAGGTGGAGAAGCCGGCAGTGGGGCCTGGCTCCCACTGCATGGGGGTGCGGCTACCGGCACGGTCGGTGGCTCCCTCGACATCGGGGGCGTCGAGCTGGTAGCGCATGCCTATCTCGTCGCCATAGTAGACAAAGGGTATGCCGGGCATGGTGAGCAGGAAGGTCATGGCCACGCGCAGCTGGTCGGGGGTATTGCGGCTGCCGGCACGGAGGCGCTGGAAGTCGTGGTTGGCGGTGGGCAGACCGATGTAGCCACGGTCGCGGGTGAGGCGGTAGCACTCGGAGAAATTGTCGATGAACTGGTCGATGCGCCCACGGCCGTTGCGGTTGAAGTAACTGTACTCAAAGGGCGAACGGATGCCGGCAGGGGTGTCGCGGTCGAAGAAGAGAGAGGGGTAACCGGGGCGGTTGAAGTGCATGAAGAAGTCGACGTCGAAGCCGGCGGGGATGGACATGGCGGGGTTGGACCACTCGGCGATGAGGGCGCAATGGGGGTAGTGGCTGTCGCGCCACTGCCGCATCTCCTGCCACAACTGGCGGATGGCAGAGCGGTCGGGGTCGTTCTTGACGAGCGACGACGCCATGTCGACACGGAACCCGTCGATGCCCTTGTCAAGCCAGAACGCCATGATGTTGCGCAGCTCGCGGCGCACAGCCTGCGGACCGGGCGCGGTGACGGCCTGCTCCCAGGGTCGGGAGGGGTCGGGGTGGGCGTAGCCATAGTTGAGGGCGGGCTGGCACTCAAAGTAATTCTTCATATAGTAGCGGGCACGGGGATAGGGGCTCTCGACATAGTGGCCACGGGTGTCGCTGGCGGGATGGGCAGAAGCATGGCGGAGGCGTATCTGCTCGCGCTCGGCGGCAGAGATGGAGTCGGGCCAGATGTAGTAATCGCTGTAGCGGCTGTTGGGGTCGGCGGTGGCCGACTCGACAAACCACCGGCAGCGGTCGGAGGTGTGGCCGGCTACCAGGTCAAGGCACACGCGCAGGCCGCGCTTGTGGGCTTCGTCGATGAGACGCACCATGTCGCTGTTGGTACCGAATCGGGGATCTATACGGTAAAAGTCGATGATGTCGTAGCCACCATCAAACCACCCGGACTCATAGACAGGATTGAGCCAGAGGGCATTGACGCCGAGAGACTGGATGTAATCGAGGCGGGAGATGATGCCGGGCAGATCGCCGATGCCGTTGCCGTCGCTATCCTGGAAGGAAGAAGGGTATATCTGATAGAAAATGGCGCGTGAAAGCCATTCGGGGCCCTTGGCGGATGGCTGGGCCTGGACGCCGGAAGCTGCAAGAAATGCCGCCAGCAGGATGGGGAGAAACTGTCGTTTCATGGAAGAAGGATAAAGCAAGCCAGAGCGGGGCTGGGAGCCTCTGCCCTGACGCTGCATGTCGCTGAGCAGGGCGAGGGCACGGTTTTCGGCGGCTTCCATCAGCTCGCGCTCGCCGGGACCCTTGTCATTGATGCCACAGAGGTGGAGGATGCCGTGGATGATGACACGGTGGAGCTCGTCGTCGTAGGTCTTGCCGAAGAGCTCGGCATTGGAGCGCACGGTATCGAGGCTGATGACGATGTCGCCATTGATGACATCGTCTTCATCGTAGTCGAAGGTGATGACATCGGTATAAAAGTTGTGGCCGAGGTACTCGTTGTTGACTTCGAGTATCTTCTCGTCGTCAACAAACATATATCCCACCTCGCCCACACGACGTCCGTGGCTGGCAGCTACGGCCCTGATCCAGGCATTGGTGGCGCGCTTCTTTATGGCGGGCATGCGCACGCCCTCTACATTGTATGTAATCATTGCTTATGGGGAATAAAAGAGTCTGTGGGATAACCGAAATGCTCGAGTTCGCGCACGGCGCTCGACGAGATGCTGTCCATACCGGGCTCGGCATAGAGCAGGAGGGTCTCGATGTGGCCGATGCGGCGGTTTAGGTCGGCCTGCTGGCGCTCATACTCGAAGTCGGCGACAGAGCGCACGCCGCGGAGGATACACGAGGCGCCCACGCTATGGGCGAGCTCGACGGTGAGACCGGTGTAGGTGACTACCTCGACGCGGGAGTCATCGGCATAGAGGCGCTCGATGGCCTCGCGACGCTCCTGGGCACTGAGCCGGGTCTGCTTGCGCTCATTGACGCCCACACCGATGACGATGCGGTCGAAGAGGGGCAGGGCGCGCGTCACCACAGAGTGGTGGCCGATGGTGAAGGGGTCGAAAGTGCCTGTGAATAGTGCTGTCTTCATTGTCCGAACAAATCTTGCATGAGGGGTTCGCCACCCAGAGGGTTGCGGCCCAGATGCTGGTAAGCTAATGGGGTGGCTACGCGGCCACGGGGAGTGCGCTTGATGAATCCCTCCATGATGAGGAAGGGCTCGTAGACCTCCTCGACGGTGCCCATGTCTTCGCCGATGGCGGTGGCGATGGTGGAGAGTCCCACGGGGCCGCCGCGGAACTTGTCGATGATGGTGAGGAGTATCTTGTTGTCAATCTCGTCGAGACCATACTGGTCGATATTGAGCGCACTGAGGGCAAAGCGGGTAATCTCGGAAGTGATGCGGCCGTTGCCCTTGACCTGGGCAAAGTCGCGCACACGCCGCAGCAGGGCGTTGGCGATACGGGGCGTTCCGCGCGAGCGTCGGCTGATCTCCAGGGCGGCATCGTCGTCGATGGGCACACGCAGGATGCCCGCCGAGCGGCTGATGATGCGCTTCAGGGTCTCGGGGTCGTAATACTCCAGGTGGGCGTTGATGCCAAAGCGGGCTCGCAGCGGGGCGGTGAGCATGCCGCTGCGGGTGGTGGCTCCCACGAGGGTGAAGGGATTGAGGTCTATCTGTATGGAGCGGGCTGAGGGACCCTTGTCTATCATGATGTCGATGCGGTAGTCTTCCATCGCCGAGTACAGATACTCCTCGACCACAGGCGAAAGGCGGTGAATCTCGTCGATAAAGAGCACATCGTTGGGTTCGAGAGAGGTGAGTATGCCGGCAAGGTCGCCTGGCTTGTCGAGCACGGGGCCGCTGGTAATCTTGAATCCCACTCCCAACTCATTGGCGATGATGTTGCTCAGCGTAGTCTTACCCAGTCCGGGCGGGCCGTGCAAGAGGGTGTGGTCGAGGGGCTCGCCGCGGTACTTGGCTGCCTCGACAAAAACTTCAAGGTTCTCGACAACCTTCTTCTGGCCAGAGAAATCGCCGAAGCGAAGTGGTCGGAGCGCGTTCTCGAACTCCTTCTCAGAAGAAGACATCGACTCCTCCCGTATATCAAAATCGTCTCTCAATGTATAGTCTTATTAATAATTAATAATGTATGGTGCAAAGTTAGTGCAAGTCGAGCGAAATACAAAATAAACTCGTTTATTTTTATTGCAGAGACGAAGCCTAACTTCACGGCGACAGCCGTAAAGTGCGCAAGTCGAGCGAAATACAAAATAAACTCGTTTATTTTTATTGCCAAGATGCAGCCTAACTTCACGGCGACAGCCGTAAAGTGTGCAAGTCGAGCGAAATACAAAATAAACTCGTTTATTTTTATTGCCGAGACGCAGCCTAACTTCACGGCGACAGCCGTGGGGGCGACGGGCATAGCGTCTACAAGTAACGAGACACTTATTAGAACTCGTCGTTGATTACATCCTGGGGCAGGAACACGTTGGTGGTGATGCCATCCTTAGCCGGACGCTTGAGGAACAGGACATAAACCACCTGCCGACCCTTGATGAAAGGACAGAGACGAGCGCGCTCCTTAAGGTCATCAAACAGGCGCTCGGCATATTCGCCCTCGGTCCATTTACATTCGCCTATAAGCACGCGCTTCTTGTCTTGCGACTCGGCCACGATATCGAGTTCTACACTCTTGTCGCGGGAAACGCTACCCCACCATCTTCCAGCGACATTCCATATCGTGCCGTCAATGACATTTCCACTCACGGCACGACGGCAGAGCGTCTCCCAACAGGCTGCCACATAATCGGACAAACCCGACTGTATCATCCGGCAGACCATCTCTGACCTACCCAAAGCTATCAACGAACGATTGGGGATGACATAATGGTAGAAGAAGTTCATAAACGGGTCGGCGACCTTGTAGATGCTACGCTTGGTGCTGCGCGGACTTTCCCCGAAGGGGATGTCGCGCTCTACAAATCCCAGGTTGATGAGCTTGCCCAGAGGCCGACTCAGTTCCGTGGAAGGCTTACCCATCTTGCCGGCTATCTCGGACAAGCGATTGACGCCGTTGCCGATAAGAGAAAGAAGCGTGGAAGAGAGCGTGGTCTGGGTGAGGTCATCCATAAAGAGGCGGGAAGGTTCCTCATAGAGTGTGCCGTTGACGTCAAGGATATGATAACGCACCGCCTCCATCAGCGAAAGTTCGCGTTCGCGAAGCTCCCAATAACGGGGAACACCTCCCCATACGGCATATTCCTCGATGGTGGCCACGGCGTCGCTCTGCAGGATTTCCTGCAAGAACCGAATCTTGATGGGTGTCAGCTGAATGATGGTGTCGGCGCGGCCATAGAGTGGCTCGGCGGCGGCGAGCACCAGCCCTTGCATCATCTGCTGCGACGAACCGCAAAGGAGTATGGAGTATTTCAGAGCCTTGGTATCGATGAGCTTCTGAAGGACAGACGGCAAGGTACTATCTATCTTCACTAAAAAGGGGAACTCATCAATACAGAGGGTGAAATGCCCAGTAGTGCGGTAGTTAAGCTGCTGGAACAACGATTCCCAGTCAGGATATTCGACCTTGTCAAATCCCGCTAAATGATAACTCAAAGCCTTGGCCAACAGCCTGCGCTGCAGAACGGACTCGGAGTTGTCGGCCATAAAATAGACATCATCATCTCGGAGCACCTTCTTGATGAGGGTGGATTTGCCGAGCCTTCGCCTGCCATACACCACGACAAGGGCAGATGGATGGTCGCCATGGAGGGCGTCGTGGAGACGTCGCTGTTCGTCAATTCTGTCTACAAACTTCATAACTCTACGCTCTTTATATCTGACTACAATTATTATGTTTTGCAAAAATAATGTTTTCGGAACATAATAACAAACAAAAAGGGACTTTTCTTTCATTATTTAACTATTATCCATCGACTTGCGCCATCGGCGGAGCAATGAATACGGAGCCAGGGGGCGTCGGCGAGACCGCAATCGGCGCCAAAACAAGGATAAACGGGCGCCGACACGGGGCCTAAAGGCACGGGGAAAGGACGATTTCGGGTGATTTGTTTGGCTATGACATGAGAAACCGA
>OGZU01000049.1_pt1 | contig 41148 bp, 45 predicted proteins | sample 1576871 | NCBI WGS metagenome assembly OGZU01 (sample SAMEA3541580, study PRJEB24748) | human gut metagenome | biome: human gut; feature: human-associated habitat; material: faeces | place: China | collected 2012
GCCGCCTCCTTTTATCAAGAGCCTCAGATTTCGAAAGATTTCTGAGGCTTTTTTGTTTTTCCCATAGTTCTGCTTTTTTATCGCCCAGCTTTTTCCCACAGCTCCTCACAGCTCCTTTTTCCTTTTTTACCTTTTTACCTTTATATTGATTTATATCAAGCCTAAGTGTTATTAAGTGTTTAATTACGTAAAAATGCGCTGATAATCAGCCGATTACTTGCATAATTCGATTTTTTTTTGTATCTTTGCAAACGATAAGAATAAGGATACCAGTATCTTGTGCTTTTTGTTGTGTGAGAAGGTATCCATTAAGGTATCTAACGGGACTGAGGTGAGCAGCCTTTCTTTTTCTCACAAGTTGCCACCGCGAAATCTCTGATGTTGTATTTCAGCTTTTCAGGTTCCATAAAACAATTAATATGAAGAGAATAACAATGGTATTAGTTAGCATATTAATGCTGACATTAGAAATTCATGCAGCGTCGGCTGCAACATCAGGAAATGTATCCTCTACTAGCGAGATGGACTGGACTCCAGTGATGGACGCTATCATTCAGGTAGAGAGTAAGGGTGATCCGAAAGCTAAGAGCGGTAACTCTGTAGGTGTGATGCAGATCACTCCAATTTTAGTAGCAGAATGTAATAATATTCTGAAGCGCAAGAAATCGAAGAAGCGCTACACTTTGGCTGATAGATATAATGTAGCTAAATCTAAAGAAATGTTTCTATTGATTCAGAGTGTCTACAATCCTCTTAATAGTATCGAGCGCGCAATCCGTTCATGGAATGGCGGTAATCATTACAGTAAGAAGCGTACTCAGAGATATTTCGAGAAGGTAATGAAACTTTTGAAAAAGTAATTCTTTTTCCATAAGGCCCGATTGTTCTGAAAAAGAGCAATCGGGCTTGCTTTTTACTCGTTTTCGCCTCTTTTATGTACGTTTTGTTGCTATTCTGTTTAATAACTGTTAAATATATGCAGATTTCTGACAAAATGTTTGGCGGGGTCGGAAAAAAGTCGTACCTTTGCACTCGCAATTCAGAAATGAGTTGATTATATCGCGGTGTGGAGCAGTTGGTAGCTCGCCAGGCTCATAACCTGGAGGTCGCATGTTCGAGTCCTGCCGCCGCAACAATGATCGGGTAAGAAGTTGGTCAACAACATCTTACCCGATTTTTTTGTGCCCTAATTTATTAATTTAACATTAAATATTTGTTTAATTCGAATTAAAGTGCTACTTTTGCACAATAATATTTTTATGTGCAATTAATAAAAAAGGAAGGGCTTCAATATGTCAGTATCCAAAACAAGACAAAAACTGGTAGATGTCGCACGACAACTCTTTGCCAAGAATGGTATAGCAAATACTACGATGAATGATATTGCTGTAGCTTCTGGTAAAGGAAGACGTACGCTTTATACTTATTTCAGTAGGAAGGAGGATGTCTATTACGCTGTGATAGAATCAGAGTTGGAGCGTCTTTCGGACAAGTTGGACGAGGTTGCTAATTGCAAGATGCGTCCACAGGATAAAATCATCGAGCTTATCTATACTCACCTCAGTATGATCAAGGAAACGGTTGTAAGAAACGGTAACCTCCGTGCTGAGTTCTTCCGAAACATCTGGATGGTTGAGAAGGCGAGAAAAAACTTCGATGAAGACGAAATAGAGATTCTCAGAAGAATTTATGCCGAAGGAAGAGAAGATGGTGAGTTTGATATTGATAACATCGATTTGGTGGCCGATATTACTCACTATTGTATCAAAGGTCTCGAGGTTCCATTTATCTATGGACGTTTGGGCCATGGCATGAATGTGGAGTCGAGCAAACCTCTGGTTGCCAAGGTGGTTTATGGTGCCTTGGGAAAGTCGGGCTTGAAACTCTAGATAAAAGAAAATGGTAAATACGTAACTAATTGATAATTAATTAAATAAGAAAGAAATGGGATTATTAAGTGGTGTTGGTGTCTTAGTGCCTAACACCTTGGTTATCAGAATGGTTACATCGATGTTTCTAGGTTTTAGCCCCTTAAAAAAGGGTCAAAAATGGCTGTTTTTGCTACCTTTAGATACATCATTCGGCAAATTCTCGGCAAATTCTTAATGAAACTATGGCAAGATCAACTCTTAGATTAGATAAGCGCCGCCCATTGAAAGATGGCACATACCCAATACAGATTGTGGTTGGCCATAACACAGACCTATATATAGGAACAGGAATATCGGCGGCTCCGGAGGAGTGGGATCCATATACTCTGATGTATGTAGGCAAAAATGCCCGCCGTGTCAACAGCGCCTTGGTTGCCATGCTCACATCTGTTAGGAACAGGATCCTCGAACTCAAAGAGATCGGAATGTGGAATAAACTGACCCGCCCACAGATCCGGGAGATGCTGTTAGATGTGGATCTTGAAAAGCCATCTGAACAGATTCCTACATTGGCCGAGGTCTTTGAAAAAATGATGATCGGTAGGCGTGACAATACCAAAGCGATAGTTAAAAGCACGATCCTTAAGCTGAATGCCTATTGTGGGGATGTCTCCAAAATCCATTTTAGCGATATTAGCCGCACATGGTTGGAGGATTTCTATATGTCGATGAGTGATTTATCTGTCAATACCAAATCAACCTATATGAGGATGCTACGTAGGGCATTCAATTGGGCCTTGGATAGAGATCTCACAACTAACAATCCATTCCGATCATACCACATTCCATCTGAGGAAACGAGGATGAGGGATCTTCCAATTGAGAAAATGAGGCAATTAATGGCCTTGGATCTTCCGGGTATGTACAAAGAATACCGGGATATTTATCTCCTCACGTTTTATCTGATTGGCATCAATACGGTGGATTTATCGAGATTGACCCCCGAGAGTCTGGTGGATGGCCGAATAGAATACAGAAGATCCAAAACTAATAAGATCTATAGTATTAAGGTGGAGCCGGAGGCGATGGAGATTATTAATCGCTACCGGGGCAAAAAACATCTTATCAGTACATTTGACCGCTACAAAGATTATAAGGCTCTACAGGGTTCCGTAAACAATGCCTTGGCAAAAATGGGTCTTCCCGATGTCGATGCAGATGGGAAAATTAAAAAAGCGGGCAATGGCCGTGTAATAATGAAACCGCTGCAAAAAGGCCTGTCTCTCTATTGGGCTCGCTACTCATGGGCCACATACGCAGCGGATCTCGATATACCAAAAGACACGATCAGCGAGTCTCTTGGTCATTCCCATGGTGCAAAGGTCACAGGTGTATATATCAAATTCAGTAGAGATAAGATTGACGCGGCAAACCGAAAAGTCATAGATTACGTATTAAACATAAAAGGTAGTGGGGCATAGCCTCACCACCTTTACTTATTATATTGCCTTATTCTTCTTTTTCTCCATGTATCTGGACACTCCGAGGAGGATAGCAATCACCAAGACAACAATCCCGAATGTCACCCAAGTATTCGAGGATCCCGCCTCTTTCTTAGTTTTCAATTTTGCCGGATCCTTATTCTGATTAGCCTTGATTGCATTCTGAGAGGCCTTAGTATTGGTCGATGTATCTTTGACCACAGATATATTTTTATGCTCCTGAGCATTGATAGATGAGCCCCCATGGATCCCTTTGACCTTATGGAGGATTATATTACCATCTTTATCCACACTCACAGATCCGCAACTGTCGGTAAAATCGATACGGAGCCATTGATCTCCCTTGATGATCGTTGTACTTGTATCTGTCGCTGTTACCTTGACAGCTTGGCTGTCTGCATACACATGGGAGCTGTCAATGTACGTGACAGACTCTTGGACACATGGCTGTTTGCTCTTACATGCCCCTAAACTTACCAATACTAGTAAGCATACGGAAAATAAAAAAAATCGTCTCATACGCTAAAAAATTAAATGTTCTTGTACTCTGCTGTTGCATCGAATGATGGACAGGCCTTGGCCGCGAAATCACGGTGCCCATGGATAGAGGCCTTAGGATATTTGGCTCTGAGCTTCTTCAGCAGGGCCAATAATGCCTCCTTTTGGGCCGCCGTTCTTGTGTCCTTTGGTGTTTTGCCATCCGCGGCCAATCCCCCCACATAGCAGACTCCGATGCTGTTCTGGTTATGCCCGAGGCAATGAGCTCCGATTTCGTTCTCTGGTCTGCCGGGCTCAACCGTACCATCCAAATCGACTACGTAATGATAGCCGATACACTTCATCTTACGCTCTCTGTGCCATCTGTCGATGTCGGCGGCCTTAAAGTTTTTGCCCTCAGGTGTAGCCGCACAATGCACGATAATCTCATTGATCTTTCTCATATCTCTAATAATTAATAACTATTTTGTGGATCGCGTTTAGCGCAATCCTTAATAATACATTTATATTTTTGCAGATCCATTTCTAGCTTGGCCTTTTCCTTGGTTAGGTCTAGGATCTCCAAATTCTGTTTTCTCACTAGGTCGGTCTGCTCGGCAAATCGCTCCTCCTTGGCTTTAAGCTGAGATTGCAGAAAATCTGTTGTCTCACGCAGAACATTAAATTCTACGTTATCAGCCTCAGCCTCTTCCTTGCGATGGTTGGTCTTGCGATTGAGTAGGTATCTTAAGGCCTCCCATCCGCCCAAAGCGGTGATCATCGATGCAATTATTTCGATCATTTCCATCTTATATCATTTCTAATTCGTATATAACTTTGTTTCGTTTTTGCTCCACAATAACATTGTAGTGGGAGCTTGAAACTTTTACTAACTCTACATCCAAACAATCCGATGCGAGGATGATCTTATGATTCTTAATAGTCACCGTCTCTGATTCTTTTAAGAGTTACACATCTTTTTCTATATTTTCGCTTGATGGCCAAAACTTCAAAATGGCCTTTGACAAATACGTATTCCTTGAATATATGAGGCGAAATCATAGATAAGATCTTACGCCTGTTATGATACTCATTCATGTGCCTGAGTAAACCTAGATAGGAATTGAGGCTGTTAACACAATGCTCTACCTTGGTGATTGTGGTTGCCTTGTTTAATCTCTTCACCATTGAGATCGCATTTGTGATGGTTCTATTGCAAGTATATACTCTGCCCGGTTTTACAATCGATCCTGTAAACTCGATGCCTTTGCTGTAGTGTTGCAAATAGAATTTTTTCTCATTCAGCCGCAAACCATATTTCGCCAATAACTTTCTGATCTTCGGGATGAGCGCTAATAATTTTTGCTTATCCTTGCTGATACAAAAGAAATCATCCACATATCGGCCATGGTGATTAATTCCCTCTGCCTCGATATACCAATCAAGAATGTTGAGGAGGAAATTAGCAAAGATCCGGGCAAAAAGATTGCCGATAGCGATGCCTCGGCCCTCACCATTCGTGAATAACGATTTTGATTTGTCGAGATGGTCCCAATAGCTCGCCGGGCTATGCCTCTCACAATTCTCCTCAGGGCGGTGCAATATGACAACACGACAAAGAAATCTGAGATCCTCCTTATCTGGACCCTCATAGTTTTCAACAATGAACTCATCGATCATGTCTGCCAACATTCTTTTGATGATGCTCATAAAGAAACCTTTTAGATCCAAGCCTAGGATCCAACAATCTTCTGTGTAGTTATTGCTGCACTCGATAATATCTTGCTTAAGGATGTTGATGCCATATAATTGGCCTTTTCCTTTTCTGCAATTAAATGTCCGAGGAGAAAATATTTTCTCGAATAGAGGATTCAATCTTATCGCAATATAATGATGCACGATTCGATCCTCGAATGCCGCTGCAAATACTTCCCGGTATCTTGGTCTAGTCACAACAAGGCATATAGACTTACCGGGTCGGTATGTCCTATCATTGATCCTGTCTCTTAGACAGATCAGCTTTTCCTCATAATTCATTTCATATACGATCGAACTTGCTGAGGTTCTTTTGCTGTGCCTACAATCAAAATATGCTTCTAACATCCACTCTGTTGTTACCATACTATTATATATTTAATAACTGCGCTAGCTTCCATGATTAATGCCGAAACAGGCCTAACTCTGTTCGTGTTGCTAACCTTAGTGTTCCAATTGTTCGTATTACCATCGTTGAGGTTGAGATTCCAAGCGTTGGTCGCGCTATTCTCGGCCGCAATCTGTGGCATATTGTCTTATTCTTAACCCTAAATGAGGGTACATGCCCCATTTATCACGGAAAACTGCTCGCTCGGTTCTGCCGTAACATACCGATTCTGGCTTGCTCCCTATTATTTAGATAGAGAGTTTTTCCACGCTGTCATTTGTTTACCTATTTTATCTGTTAGCTCAATTATCTCGGCATGGATGCCCATACCTTTTATCCATTTTCTTTCTCCGGCTATTCGGATCAATGTTTTAAGAGTCTCAAAGAGGGCCCTAAAATTATCGATGTGCTTGATACGTTCATTCTTATCTCTGGTCATATACGCTGCCGCAAATTCCTGTATTAGAGATACACTTGTGTCTTGCATTCTGCTGCCGATAGTGAATTTATAGTTTCTCGGAATGTTTGGTGTTACATCCAAGACTTTATCAAGCAATCTGCGAGTATCTAAATATATCTGTGTATTTGATACCAATTTCAGTTTCTTTTGCTCCTCTGCCATTATTCCATATACCTAAGTAATTGGTACGGCTTTCGCCGTACCTTTTAAGATTAAAGGTTAAAAACTAAATACTAATAACTAACTAATAAATGCTGAAACAGGCCTAACTCTGTACGTGCTGCTAGCCTTAGTGCTCCAATTGTCCGTACCACCATCGCCGAGGTAGAGATACCAAGCGTAGGTCGCGCTACCCTCGGTAGATGTCCAATACCAAGTCTCAGCTAATTGTGTAGCACCATTGATGAGAGAGAGGCAATAATTGATCTTCTGCATATTGGCATAGATCATGAACATCTCACCCAATGATGGGAGCCACCATTTACCCGCTGTGAGTCCATTACCATTCGCATTCGCTCTGCTGTAGAGATTACAATATCCCGGAGCATACGATGCTGTGTTGGTAATAGCTGCCGATGTGGAGGCTGCCACCTGTTTAGCTGTTGAGGCCTTACCATTCCAATCATTCATGGCGGTTACTCGATCACTTGTTGTCGTACCGCCGCCGCTGATAGCCGCGCTACTCCACATTAATGAGGCCTCTGTCGGTGCTACTACGAGGATCTTTCCACCCTCAACAACTACAACACCATCCGCGATCTCACCACTACTCTGGAGTGATGGCCACTTATGAGGCTTGGCCATAAGAGGATAATCATCACTCTTACGATGATACATGATGAAAACACCATCATACATATGGTCGAGATCGGCTCCTCCCAATAATGCAGTCTTAAGATCATTTAGACTGATGAGAGTCACCTTACCATTTGGATCCGTCATTGGAAACTTCTGATTCGCATTGATGGTTGTTACCGCCGTCTGTGAACTTAATTTTTTTACTGTTGCCATAATTACTACTATTTTAAGATGTCAAAATCTGACCCATTATAAATTATAAAATCAAAACTACCATCGTTTCGGGTTGCATCGTCCGATACGACTACATCAAAGTAACCGTTACCCAATGAGTGCATCGTAGCTTTTACTGGGCTAATTTCACCGTAGCATACACCTCGCCCGGTTAATATTACACGGCAATTACTTGAATAGGCAAACCACGCGCTCGGATAATATACCCGGTAAAGTCCTTCAGATTGTCGAGATACCGTTAGCGTGCTGCCATCAAACGTATTGCTTGTTATAGATGTGTTGTTATTACTATTGCCGCCCGATACCGTTCCAACCGCCAAAGCCTTTAAACAATGCCCATACTTTTGACTTGTCACTAAGTCAGTGCGATTTAGTACGATCCATCCGTAAAATTCAGTAGTAGTGCCGTAGCCTGTCATTTCTATGATTTCACGGCTAATTTTCAATTTGTTTTTTTTAATTCCGTCCTCGAAGAAGTATTTGCCACTCGGTGCGTTGATACTTGCCTTGCCAGACGCCAACGTGCTGCCCCATTTGTAGTTTACAATGGTTAATCGTCTTCCACTCTGACTTACGTCCCACGGCATAGAATAAGCGGTTAGCCAAGCATTTCTATCGTCACTTAGCATGGCAACATTATCGCTGTAATCCGTATCAAAACTATCATTAGCCAAATTGAACGGATTTCGTATTGAGCCGATAACCTTTACATTTGTGAACGTGCCATTTGTGAACGTACCGCTATTGCAAGTAACGTTGCCGTCTTTTGCCTGAAAGATAATATTACCGTCGGCATCTTTCATGTCGATAGTTTCCACACCTAAATTTTTGACTAAAGCGTATTGCGCTAACAATATCTTTGTAGCCACCATTTCCAGTTTGTCGGCTAACTTCCAAAGTCCGCTATTGGTGTCTGTTGCACTTCCCGGGTTATTGCTTGCAGTCTTGGTGTGCGATTTTATGCAAGAATAATAGTTATTGCCATACAAAACTATGTCCTTGTATTCCTCGCCGTTTGCTCCCGATTGGAACACATAGCCTACGGCGCAATCACTCCACGCTTGTGGGCCTCGTAGTGCCGGGCCCCTTTCACCGCTTATAATTAAGACGGTTGCTCTTTCTTTCACACTTGTGCCGTTGATTGCCACAATAGTGCCATATAAGCTAACCGAGATATTTTCTTTATCCGTGACAACACCGTTGATTACGATGGTGTCTCCGATCTTCATATCTGAGGCGTTATTGATGCCTGTCCAATTAATCTCTGTGCCAACTTTTCCATACGCTTGCCATTGTGCCTGTGTATAACGGCGCAATTCGGTAACAGCCGTTATTAGGCTGTTACCTTTTTCTCCTGTACGGAGGAATTTTACAATTCTCGTTATTGCACATCCCATAGCTTTAATCTTTAGCTGTCATTGTTATTGATACATCACCTCCGGCCTGTACACAATGCTCTCTCTTAACAGTGCATGAGCTTTTCGCCGTAGTGCTATCGGTGTTGAGGATAACACCCGCCGCGTCCTTGATCACAAAATAAAATTGTGTATCGAGGGCTTTGGTTCCTGTTCCTCTCTTGACTACAACAGGAGTGTAAACAACCTGCCCATTACCGCTAGCATCCTCATCGATCGTTTCGTCTTCTGGGACAGGATGAGGATCAATGTCGAAAGGATCCGAGGAGTCCATCACACCTTGAATGTCTTTGCCAATTTCTACTCCCGCGAGATTGACGGTCACACGATATTCTCCGTATATATCGATGTCTGCGGCTGCAACAGTTATCGTTTGAGCTGTTTTGTTCTCTAGGATTGCCCATCCGGATTTGTCCATCTTCTCCCATTGATAAGTTAGATCCTTTGTGATCTCCTCACCGCTCTGACTTGCTACAGCCTTAAGCACACAGGATCCGGATTTATCACGAATGACAAAGTTATTGTTATCACCCGCCTTAATTGTTACACGATAACTTGTGCCTGTTGACTTCTGAATTGGTATGGTGTAGGTAGCTTGGATCTGATCAACCTGTGTACCATAGCTCACAGTACCCACCATCTTTATTGTTGCCGGAGCAAAGCCGGAGGCCTCCACAATGTTCTTGACAATCTTCAAGCCATAGTATAACTGATTTGCACTCGGAGAGATCTTTTTGAACAACCCCGCAAATGTTCCGCTCGATGTATCTCCATTAAACTCAATTTTCTGGCCATTGAAATAATAGAGCACAGCATCGGGTGTTACAATTCCCTCGGCTGATCGGCTCGATGTACACACAAAATTAAGGAGTGGGGTAGTGTTGGCAAAATTAGGATAAATCTTGCTCACTTCACTCTCAGATCCTACCCATTCCTGATAGAGATCTCCATCCGGGCATAAAATCGTAGCTGTATATGTGCCCGCTTTGCTGACGAATTTAATCGTTCTCGTTGCTGATCCACTACTCATGCTCTACCTCCTTTTCTTCTTTATTGGCCTCAGGCTTATCTGTCTGCTGCTCTGTGTTTACAACTTGGCCGTCTTCCTCAGACTCAGAAGAGGATGCCCCGGACCCCTGTACTCCCTCTGTGGTTTCTGCGGAATTATTATCCCCGGTATCAACCGATGGCTGTGGATCCTCAGTTTCCTGTACTCCCTCTGTGGTCTGCGTGGAATTATCTCCCTCCGTGTTAACCGAGTTACCATACACAAATCTAGGATCCTCGGCAATAGGGAGATCTCTTACTACTGTTCCGTCCTGCTCCTCCTTAGCCTCATGCGGCATAAGAGCCAATCCGCCGATCTGTTTTAATGTTTCCGTCAACTGAGTGAGTGGGCCGAAACGTAACATATCAGCTTGCCACAGCAGATAATTTCCATCCTTGACGGTGTTACGATCATTACATAGATTCAAATAATCCGCTACAAGTGGATTAACCTTAATATATCTTGCCATAATTAAAAAGAATTATAAGTTATTTAATCAAAATAATGTTTCCATCTCCATCTACGAATACGGATCCGTCACTATCTGCCCATGCTGCCGTTGGTCCCACATCCTTAAGATCCAAGCCATACACCGCTCCAATCTGGGCATCCATGGCCTTAGTCGGTAAATTAGGATTCTGGCCATGGCCAATGATACTATAACTCAGACTGCCTATCTGCTTATTCGTTGCTACCATCCATAGAGGCAAAAGTTCTTTTTCCGGATTCGGGATTGACCCTTTGGTGTTCCATGCTAACATCTGTGGGGAAATCTTCAACAGACCCGCCTCGATGTTCGTAGGAACCGCAAAATCATATTCGTATTTAGGGAGACGGCGAACGAAACTGAATATCTTTTCCGGGCTTGTGCTGCTTAATACAACTGCGCTCGGATCACCATTCTCCGAATACTTTGCCCGGCATCGAATACACAATTCATTTCCCATGAGGCTGCGATCTACAATGCAGCTAGCCCCATCTGTCGCTACCTCTACATCATAGTCCATATTATCAGATCCAACAGCAGACCAATCTCCGCCGCCCCTGTATTTCTCCCAAACGAATTTAACCTTAGCCGAGTCCACAATATCTTTTCCTAATCTCAGATAGGCATTGACAGTCTGTTTATCCTGATCCATGAATGGATCGTATAATGTCTGATTCGCGGCATCAACTTCCACATAAGGAATATATGTTGTCGAGTTCTTGCATTGTACCTGATAGGGCTTAACCAAGTTATGCACTTGTCCATTCCTACTATCTTGGTATGTAGCACGGAAAAGGAGATTGATCGGAATTTGGGGTCTTACATTCTTCTTCACCTCAATTCGACCCGCCTGTCCTCCGCTGCGAATAATCTTATAATTCGCGTTTGTATCTTCGATGAGTACCTCTTTGCCATTAACAATTTCTGCCCAAGTAACGTTTGCCAATTCGTGATTGATTCGCCCGGCGGCTAAAATCTCGTCCTTATCCAATCGGCTGACAGTCGGCTGCACTATGAGACTAGATATTGTATAATCCGGGGTAAATGTATCGGTATCTGCATCATAATTCTGCGAGTCCGGAACACTCCCATCGACAACCATACTGATATTGATCTGTAATGGCTTGAAATTGAAATCAAATCTTTTCGTTCTCATGTTCTACTTATTTAAAATTCGTAACTAACACTATCGGTTGCAGCTTCCTTTCCCTCTCCATCTCGCAATGTGACGGTGGCCGTAAACCGGATTGTTTTAGGCATGTACCCTAGAAAATCCATATCCTCTTTCGTGAGATGGAGGCTCTTTCCTGTGTTGGCGTGTTTCGTTGTCCATAACAGATCAGATGCCACTCTCTCAACTCCCTCTGCATCCTCACTATATCTAGTCCAAGCAATATCCGAGATAAGAATATCATCCGTGATGTTGATGTTATGCAGCTTGGCCACAATGGTCAATGTCGTATCGATATTATCCGGATCAAATATATCCTCACTCTCCGCGAAATCTACAGAAAAGTCTGGATTACCCTCGATCATAGCCCAATCCGTGTTATTCCATGCCGGGGCTGTCTTCGTAAGATTCTTACTGCATCTATACTTGCATCCATTGTACCATACATCGGATGTTTCATATATCCCGGTGCTCGGATTCTCGGCCTCACAATAATAAAGCTGCCCCTCTTCCCATTTGCCCCGATCCACATAAGTGACAATCGGTTTTCCGGTCCATCGGTTCAGTCTTATTATATCCATGGTGACAATGCCCGGTATATACATATAATCGAGATTGTCCTTAATCGGCAAAGGATTCCCATTATCATCTAGGATCTCCCGAACAAATTCCGGCAAAGATCCAAAGGTAGCTCCATAATTGGCGTTATCGAGGATCGGCTTTGTCACATCTCTGAGCTTAACGATTCTGCCCTCTGTGCTTGACAGATATATGCAGCTCTGTCTCTTTGTGTCGGTCTGATTACCCCATCGGGCGATCTTCATCATTTCGCATGGAGGATAGTTTTTCCCAGATGGCACATCCTCATCCGGGTACATTACAACCTCGATATAATTGCTCGTAGGATTAACACTATTGACACGAAACCATGATACATAGTATTTTCCGCTTCCGGTGGCCAAAGTATTGATGATTCCTTTCAGCACATTATTCTCGGCTTGCCCTGTGAAATATCCATCCCATTTACTTTTAAGATGGAGTCCATAACAACCATCCCCGAGATCATCGATGCTCTCGATGGTGTCCGCTTCGGTGAGCAATTGGTCTCCCTCAATCGCTGAGAGGCGATTAATGATGAGCTCCACACACTCAAAATAACTGCGCACTCTTAGGCTTTCAACCTCCATGTTACCTTTGGCATCAACACCTGCACCTTTTCCCGCATATAAGGATTTGACAAATTCTCCAAAATGAGCTCCATCCTTGAATACTGAGAGGGCTATTGATGTCAATCCTTGCTTGAATGTTATATGCCCCTCCGCAATATCGGCCGCAACCTTACTGAGGAATTTATCGAATATCGGGCTTTCTGCATCGAGATCATAGGCTTTATCAGCAAATTTGGATCTATCAGCCAATCCTGCTTTTTCCGCATAATGCGCCTGTTCTGCAAATGTGGCTTTGTCGGCTTTTGCCGCATGCTTCGCCTCATCGACAATCCCCTCAATATACCCGGAGGCGGATCCTCCCGAGTAAGATCCCCCGCCGTTATTGCCCTTTGGCTTTCCTATTTGCTTAATCTCAATCATTTCCTATCTCTTTAATCGTTAACTCAGCAGATCCCTCCATGAGATTTCTGCCGATGCCTTGAATATAAAATTCCCGATTCATGGCCAGATGCCTGTAATGAGTGAACAGATCGATAGATCCATTATCCTTAATACTCTGAACCATTAACACCCTTGGCTTGTGATATTCCCGGTAATAACTATCCACATACAGATGTTCTGCCTTATCCTGTACCTTGGCATTATAATCATATATCGAGAGAATACCATCGCCTGTTTGATTATTGAGCAAAGTCGAGAGTTTCACGCCATTGCTAACACCCAATTTTTGGCATTCCGATGATGTCAAAGCGCTGCTGATCTTAAACTCCAAATCGTCTTTTCGGTTAACGAATGATTCTTTCGTGTCACTCATGTAGATCACATCATTATCATCGTTGTTGTTATTGATCAGACCATTGTCACTATATACCTTGACTTCAAAAGACTTTAGCATGATACTGCTTACATGGGCCAATAATGGAATTTGGTTGGTTCCCCATTTGGTATGTCTCCAAAATGATGGATGCCTACGAGTGATTTCACCCCATACGGTATTGACAGGGCCCAATATCATGAATTGTACTCGTCCGCTCACCTTATCGGCCTTTTTGATCGGTATGGCTATTCCCTCAGCATCGATGCCAATTTTATAATCATGGTTGCCTTGCAAAGAATATTCTGTTCCGATTAGCTTATCTCCGATTTTAGGGTCGAAACCAATATTGAAACATTGCTGATAATATTCCTCATCGCTCGCACATGACTCCCTAGGCTTATAATCACGCCAGACAAAATCCTGAGGCCAGCCATTGCCCGTATATGGCACACCTGTGCCCAAATCATTATCCGGAGTCTTCTCCACAACACATTTGCCACCGATAATCAGCATACAGGCCAACACCGCAACCTTGGAGATCTTATCCGAGCTCTCGCCATAGGCGCTGTACTTATACTCATATTCCTGTGGTCCCTCGCCGGAGTAGGGGATGAAACCATATTGGGTATTAGGATCATAGATCTCCTCTGTGTTCGGTCTTTCTGCTCTCCAATACTTTCGAGTGTAATACCGTCCATCTCCGTTATTTCGACTCGGGACAGTTTGATGCCATACATATATCGTATTGGGCTTACCAATTTCAAGAGGAGATGCCCATTCTTTCGTATTAAGGACAAAATATGTATTTGTCATTTTCATCGTTGGATTCAGAATGACCTTGCCCGACAATACGATATAATTGGTTGTCTCATTATCCGATGGAGAGAAGACACCTCCAACCTTATTCCCGGTATATACGGCATAAGGGATTTTGGCCTTGATCGCCGTCTCACTCGGGTATGTCTTGCTCTCGTCATTATCGATTCCGTTGCCATTAACACTTATGACCAGATAATTGCTCATATCCACCTTAGACACCGGGGCATTATCATCCTTTGCAGATTCGATCTTGATCTTACCCATTGAGAAGATAGCCCCGCCAAGATGATTGGCCAGATAGTTTGGGAGGGCTTGCTGATTCAGTCCCTCGGCGGCATATTTGGAGATGAGATCTGTGGATCCTAGGGATCCGACCGGAAAACTCCATTGGCTATTTCTCATAACTTGGAGGAACCAATTAGTAACGGATCCCGCTCCATAGTCTGTATTGGCCTCATGGGTCATAGCATAAAAAGCATTATAAGCACTTCTGCCCTCTCCGTCTGCCGCATACTCTGTGCAATATTTCTGCATATTAGCATAAGGAGACGCCAAAAGATCATCATCCAATGGGCTTTCAATAATGCTATCCACATCCTCAATCTTGCAAGTGAGCAATAATTGATTGTACACATCTCCAATACTGATTGTGGTGTCCGTTCCATATACATTAGCATTGGAGAAATCTACAATTCGATAGGATTCCGCGGCATTGGCCTTTTTCTTCTTAAGATCATACCAGACGATGGCCTCTCCGGATTTCACCGTTTCCCATGAGAAGAGATAAAACTTGAAACCGTCTTGGGCAATATGGAGATTAAGATATTTGATACATTCCTCCATAACGGCATCCTGTTGCCACACATCGTCCTCCTCATCACCCAAAAACAATAATTCTGATATTGATAGCTGAGATAATATTGAATATCTGTTGCCCGCTTTGCTGTCAATGGCTTTGCTTCCATCATACAAAAAACTAACTGCGCCTGTACCCAAAATATCGAGAGTGGATGTAATACCATCTAAGATCTCCATAATAATGTCGTAGATACTGCGCTGCTGTGCCTCATTCTTGACGATCGCATAGATCACACCTAGTGATCCAATATTCTTGTATTTGGAGTACTGCAAAGCACTCAATACATCGATACAATTAAGCTCGAGCTCATCCAAATACTGAACGAAAGACTGAGAAAATGTCTGCGGCTCAATGAACCCTGCAAACACACATCTTTCGCCCTGATACACATTCACGATTGCATCCCGGCATGATGAGCAGAAAAATTCCGGGATGTACTCACGGCAAAGCAATCGGATTTTCGCACTACTACGTAGCAGATGATCGAATGTATCATTCACCTCATTGGAGATCTCAACAGGATCATCTGCAAACAATACATTCTCAATTCCAATCTCGATTTCTTTGGTACGATCATTATTTGTCACGATGTGAACCGTGATAATGTCATTAACCTCATTTATGAATTTGCCGTGTATGTACATAACCTAGAATTTAAAATTTCTTTCCACTTTTACCCGCCACCTTTTCCTCATTGCGAATGAACTCAACTATTCTCCGGAATTTCGGATTCATGCTAATATCCACATTCACAACAGGAGGCTGCAATGAATTTGCGAGCCCGCCCATATCATAGATAACAGGCTGAATAGATCTATCAGAAAACGATGGCATCTGATAATTTGACCCATTGACCATATTAAACAGCCGAGTCTGCTGAAACTTATTAAGGATCATTTCTCCGCTGTTCACTCTAGCGAATTTCCTATCACCCGAAACCGATGTGCCACCAATAACACCACCTGTAGCAAAGCCCTGAGCGGATTTGACGGTGGAGATCATAGATACCAATTGAGCCAATCCTGTGGCTGCAAAAGCCACCCATGCCCATGGTCCCATGGATGCCGCCTGTGTGGTGGCCGTAGCATAGCCCGCTGTCATGGTGGCTATCGCCTGTGCCAATGTGCCCGCTATATTGAGCTCTGGGACCCCGATGGCCTCACCCAGACCGGACAGGCTGCTGCCCATGGCCGATATTGCATCACAGGCTCCCTGCATCTTAGTTTTGGCCTTATCAATGTCCTCCGTCTGCACATCGATCGTAACAGGCTTAAGCCCCAACTTATCTAACTCGGCATTGATCTCTTTAAGATCCTGTAGAGCTTGATCCTTACCGATCAATCCGATCTCATAATCAGATTGAATGCGACCCGCTTTTGCCTGAGCATTTGAATGACTCTGCCTCTTATCATCATCGCTGCCCGCTTTGATATATGTAGGCTCGGCAATGGCGGCAATAGTAACTTTGCCCTTGGTTGCCTCATCGATCTTTGCCTGTATGTCTCTAACCTTTGCCATGGCCTCGACCTTGGCATCTACGGTAACTGCATTATCGAAACCTTTCTGAGCCGTTTGCAGCTCGTCCTGTAACTGCTCTAGGGCGGTCTTAACAACCTCCTTATCGGGTTTCTCAACACCGATTCTAATCTTAAGATCCTTAAATTTAGCCTCGATGTCCTCATATTGCTTTTGCAGATCCTTGGCCAGACTCTCATCACCTGTGGCATTGATCTTCTTTCTCAGATCATCTAATTTCTTCTGATACCAATCAATACTATTCTCAACAGCCTCTTTTTCCTCGACCTTTCCGGTTTTTGTTGGGGTGACTTTGCCACCTCCGGATCCCTCGCCCGGCATTGTGGAGGAATAACCATCGAATTGCTTATAAGATGTGCCCGCATTTTGTTTAACGAGGGCCTCCATCCGTTTCTTGGCATTCTGCTCTTGACGATACAATGCTGTAGCCTGTCTCGAAACAATATCCTTCTGACTTGTACCCTTGATTTCAACGTCCTGATACGTTGGGATGATCTTTCCGTCTCCGGCATCAATCTGCCCAACTGCCTTGCGCCGCGTCTTGTTTTTAGTGCTAAACTTTTTAGTCTTGCCATTGGCATCATGAGTGAGATCATATCGCTTCTGCTGTAGATCCGCTGCCTGATTAGCTAGGCTACGGATTCGGATCTCATTGATCATCTGATTGCAGTAAGCCTTGCTGTTGCCTGTCAATGCCATGTACCATTGAGCCACCGTAGAATAATACCCCATAGCCTCACCATAGGTGCTATTCATCTCAGATACCAATTTCTTCTCCTCGGTCTTGCTTCCCTTAAAATCCTTAAGTTTAGAGATGTTCATATCGAGGGCGGTCTGCACTTCATAGATCTGTTTAGCCTCCTGTGCCCTTGCCGCTTTAGCTGATTCCTCCGCGGATGATAATGCTTTCATCCCTGCCGCTGCATCATCCGATGATGAGGAGAGAGAAGAGATCACTTCTGTTAGTGCATATATGGCGATACCTACACCTGTAGATATTAATAATCCCTTGACTGCCGCCCGCAATGCCTTGACTGCGAATGCCGCTGTGGTTGCACCTACGGCCGTTCCTGTTAGATGCGCCCGGAGTAATCTCAGTGAGGCTGAGGCTACGAGTGAGGCGGTTCTGAGTCCGGTAATGGCTCCCGACAACAGACCGACTACGATCTTAGAATTAGCGAAAACTAGCACAGCTCCCTGCATCGCCTTGCCTAGCTTGATAACGGATCCTGTGAGAATTGTAGTCTGGGCAATGAACGAAACGAATGGCAATCCCTGCTGAACGATCTCACCGATCTTTAGCTTGACGGCGGTAAATCTCTGTTCTAGATGCTTCATCTGTCCGGCATCCGTCTTGCCCAATTCGGCATTCATATCGCCCACATTGTCTTTAATGATCTGGGCTAACATAGCGGCTCGTTGGCTCTCCGTACCATACTCCATAATCTGTTTCTGGGATTCCGTGAAAGTAATACCAACACGCTTAAGCGCCGATGTCTGTCCCATCATCGCCTTACCCATCAGGTTCGCTACGGCGCGACCATCTTCCTCTGAGGCGTTCAATCCCTTTTGCTGTGCGATCAGATTGTTCATCGCCGGGATCAATGTCTCTAGACTTCGTTTCTCATAGAGGAACGTAGCTATCTGTTGGGCTCCTGTCTTCTGAACGACACCGCCGACAACTCCGAGCTTAGACTGAGCGCTGATCACGGCATTGATGCTCTTAACATCATCCTCCGTGGCGTTCATTCTCTGCTTCATCACAGTAGTGAGCTGTGTGTTCGCCTGTTGCACGGCATTGTATGATGTAGTAAGACCCTGCATCACGCCCTGCAATGAAACTACGGCATCAGATACGTTCTGGAACACAGCAATAGCTTGGTTGACACTAATCAGTCCATCACGTAATTTGGTGGCTGAACTTTTAGAGTCATCCATCGCTTTTCTCAGTTTGCCTACGTCTGTAGTAACAACCCCGAGCTGCTCCTTTCCGTCAATCGTTAACTTAATGTTAAATTTTATCTCTTTAGCCATATTTTCACATAAGTAAGTAACTAAATTAAAATATTATTCGTATCTTTGCAGTAGATATAAAACCCTTATCGTATGAAAGTATATTGGAGCAAAACAGCCGTATTGGGATTTATGTTTTTTACAATATCCCTCATTCTGGTTCTATCCTTTAAAGATAGTCTCAGCCACCCATCTATTGGCATCTATCTGAGTCTGTTCGGCATCTTTCTCTCCGGGATATATGCCGCTCTGCCAAAAATTGAACCCGCAAAGCCAAAGAAAGAAAAGGAGAAAAAAGAGATCAGCGATCTCTATGCTTTCTCTATGCTTTTCTGTTTGCTGATTAGTGCCCTTAGCCTCGCTGTCGGCATCATCAGTACAATTCTCGGTAATATGGAGATCAATTATATCTGTGCGGCCATATTCGGCGTATCTTTCACCGCGTTCCTTTACGGATCATGGTGGAAAATAAGTACCATAGCCTCCAAAGCCAATTGGAGTGAATGGGGATGGGTCTAGGATCCCTCCAACTTCTTGCACCATTTTTCAAACACTTCCAAATGTTCTTTCTTGGATAACTGCTTTTTCTTCGCCGTTGTCCCTGTATTGGATTCCCATGGGAACCTAAAAAGATCCTGTGGCTTAAGTGCTTTTTTGGAGTAGGGCGCTACACAATATAACGCTAGCATTCGTGTCTGTTCCCATACTTCTTGATGCTCAGTTTCCATCTTTTTGCAATATGCCGAATAGATGTGCCCAAATTCCTCTGGGGACAATCTACAAAAATCGTCATAAGACAGACCAATCTCACCTATGGCAATCCCCAAGATTTCATAAATGCCTAACTTTTTTTTTCAGCATCAGCCTCGGCATCATTCTCAGGATCTTCACCCGGTCCCTCGCTGATAGCTTCCGACCATTGCATCATATCCTCCGGAGAAATATTATCTGCAAAGCTCATCAGATCCATATTGAACTCGATACCATCCACCATACAAGCGGATGCCACACAACAGAAGAGATACGTACACATCTCCGACAGATTTTCACCTGCCTCTGTCACTTCTTTACCTGTCAACTTCTTGAAACGGAGCATAGCCCCCATAGAAGACCTACAAGGGTATGCCTTACCGTTGACAAGAATGTTGATAACACCATTTTTTTCTGGCATAACAACTACATTTAAAAACTTAAACCTTAATTATGGAACTAACAAAGAAAAACTCTCTACATACCCTCTTGCGTGACCTCCGATGTGGCGGTCTTACCCGGATAGGTAGTAGGCTCACCATCGTTCTCCAATGTACCGCTGTATGTAACATCGTCATTGGCCGGAGCTTGCTTTTCAAGAGAGGCGATCACGAATTTACCGACAATCGATGGTGTGGCATCGCCCTCTCGCTCGAATGCCTTAACATCGATGCTGTCACCCTTGCCCCACATTGGAGCGATCTCTGCATGTCCGTTCTCTGTCTCATCATAGAAACAAAGACCCTCAAAGCTGATAGAGATAGACAGACCTGTGACCGTCTTACCTTTCCATTTGCCCGCACTCTTCTTAGCCGTAGATACAGGCTTAACAGCATGCTCCTTGGTCTCACTATTATAAGTGACTGAGTGACTCGTACAATGGCCGACACATTTGTCACCGACCATCAGGAGCAAATCACTACCATTCACATAACCTTTACTCATATTTCTAAACCTTAATTGTGAATACTAATTGTTGAACATAAGCATCATCCTCATACCCCTCCTCACTTCCGGTTAGATAGCAACTGACGATTCTCTGATCACCCTTAGCACCTTTCTTGGTCTCTAGGGCCTCTCTGACCGCCTCCGCTAATTCTATTCCGTCCGAATACTCCTGAGTATAACATACGATTTCTATTTGAACCGTATCTGCCCCGGGATACCCCGATTTAGTAGGAGCCTGATCCAATGATGCTCTACGATAGAGAATGTATGGCAAAACTGCCTTAGAGATGGCTACCGGGAAAATCTTATTTGTTTTAGATTTCACCTCCTTACTAGATATAAGCATATCTCTAATAACGCTGCCAACACTTAACGATGTCTTTGCCATATTACATCAATCCTTGTTTCTTAGCTGCTTTTTCGATGTTGGATTGGAAACTGTCAAAAAGATTATTTTCAACAGATCCCGCAGTCTTCTCCTCAGTCTCAGCCAAAAACCTATATCCGGGCATCTTTCCTGTCTGGTGGCCATCTCGGCGATACTGTCTCACCCTGTTACCCGACCATCGGCTCTTACTGAAAAAAGACGATGTTCTCTTTCCCACATGACGCAATCTAGTACCATCCTCAGCCCACATCAGGACAGGCTTCTCCAAACTTCTTCGATTCTCATGGATTCCTTTCTTGCCGAATGGCTTGACAGTTACCATGAAACCTAAACCAAATCGGTTCGGGTATGTCCTCACATAGATACCTTTGTCCAAACTCCGTTTGGTTCCCGGTCCTATGGCCTTAGAGTGCAATGTGGACACAGCGACCTTTTTAACCCTGTTGCCTTCTTTTCTCATTGCGCTCCTCATCGCCTTACGTTGTGTCTTAAGATCCAAAGCCTTATACACATCAGCGAATGGTCTTTGCAGATCAACCTCGTTTCCCATCGATTAAGCAATTATTCGTTAACTCTTACACACACCAATGTTTTCATGCCTTTATCCAAGTTAGGGATGATGTTAGTGACGGTATAGAGATGCCCACCGATCTGTCTTGCCCGCCAATTCTCCTCAACAGGATGAACATCCCGGATATTGAACTCAGCCGAATAATCCGAAAAATGCTCTCCAACTTCTTCGCTGCGATTTCCGCTCTGCTTCACCCGCTCGGCATGTACCGTCCGAATGCTGCGATATTCGGTGTTCTCAGCTCCGTAGTCATTGGAGGAAATGACAGGCTCCAACAGCTCTAACTTATATTTCATTCTTCCCGCTATCATCCACTAACTTTCTAAAAGGTTTGATAAGGGCCTGTAGCGCATCTGGAACAGCGTGCATCTGTACGGTGCTCACGCTCTCACGCTGATTGTACCAATGTGCCGCCAACATCATCATCGCATGTTTGAGCATTGGAGGGAATTTACCCTCCATCTGCTCCAATTCATCCTTTGATCTATTCGTGGCCTTGATAACTGCGCTCTCGGCCGTCTCCAATAATTCAGTTAAATAATCATCATCATCGGCAAAATCATCAGCCCTAACATGCTTTTTGAAAACATCCAAACTTACTACAGCCATATAGGTGATTATGCCTTAGCGACCTTACCCAACTTGAACGCCTCCTGACGGAGAGTCTTGGTGGCAAAGCCTGTATTGAGCACGAAATCAACACTATCCTGACGAGCCTTAGAGTATGGATCCACAATAAAGCGGATTGTGCCAAACTGACCGAGAGGCTGATAACGCCAATCACCGAGACCGATGTACTCAGTAACATCGATGATACGTACAATATCGCCCTCTGTGCCTCTTGCCGGAACATCAGATGCAGACGTATATGTGGCCTTGATCTTAGCCTCATCGCCATCGGTGAGAGTATGATCACTCCAAGCCGATCCGGTGTTCTTCTTATATGTGATGGTACGATCACAGATCTGATTGGTTGTGTAAACAGGCAAACCGCAAAGCATGTGGTTCTGAACCATAGGGATAAAAATTCCCTTTTCGTTAACCGGAGTGCCCTCCAAGATGGCCTCCAAGCTCTTACTCATCACCCAACACATCATATCGCCATCGATACCTGTGGACAGAACTGCCGCTTTCATCTTTGAATTGAGCTCCTCGAATGTAGGAACCTTAGACAAAGCAACAGCCGAGTCTTTCATGCCAACGAATGGGCCTACCAAATTGGTGGCATTGTTGACCTTAGTAGTGCTAAACAGCACCTTGTTGAGCAACAGACGGATCGCCATAGGCATGATCTTACGGATGATCATCTCCAACACACCATCAGACTGCTCCAATGACTGATTGGTAACAGGGATGGCGATACCGACACGATCCGGATTAGCTTGCATCTTAGAGAATGGGATCTTTCGATCTGAGAGAGCAGCGCCCTCACCCGCGATCTCGGCCTCAACCATCTCATACATTGGCCATACAAAATCACCGGACAGACCTGTAGGCATTGGCAAACCGACCTTATCGAGGATAAAGCCCTCCTGAAGAGGCTCCAAGATGTCCTGAATATTGAGAGGAACGAGATTGCCCTTGGCAATATCGGACACCATCATCATGTCTCGAACCATAATGATCTCTGTCTTCTGGTGGTTCTTGGCGTTCTCACGCAAGATCTTAACAGCATCATTCATGGCATCCGGGTGCTCACGCAAATGTTCTGCTGTGGCGATCTGCATTCTCATCTGGAGCATCTGATTATCGCGAGACAGGGCCGAAAACTCCTTGTTTTCCTCCTCGTTTCGCTCTCGATTCTCCTTTTGACACACATCCAAAATCTCTTGGATGCGATCGCAATTAGACTGATACGTATCAATCAGCTCGCGAAAATTTACTTTCTTTTTGTGCATAACTTATAACAATTAAATAATACTTTTATTTGCAGCTATCTGCATTTCCCGCAATTGCTCCAAAACTTTTTTATTCTCCTCTTCCGTCTTAGGCTTCGGATTCTTGCTCTCTCGCTCTTCCTTTTCGAGCTCTTTGGCAAACTCCCTAGCCTCAACACTCGTGTCCGGATAGGCCGGGTCGATGGCTAACGTGAAATCATAGATTCCTGTCATACCCTTGACACGATATTCGATCATCGACACACCATTGACAACTGTGGCTGTACGCTCGACAAAATCACGATCCCAATAATGGGTGGCGAATGCAAAACTGCATCCGGAAATATCGCCTCTCTTGACTAGCTCCAGAGCCTTGTCTCCATCTGCTGTGTGAGGAGCCTCAAACTCAAAAGCCACTCCCTTATCATCAATAGAGTAGGAGAGTGTTCCCGCACCCTTGTTGCTTCTGGCCAAGATGAGCTGTCGATCATGGAACATAGTCATTTTGATGTCCTGTGTTTTCAACAGGTCCTCTGTAACTGCGCTCGGATCAATGACCTCTCTTGCCTCGCTCTCATCATCGCTCCACAAAGGTGCTGACGGAACATTGAACAAAATGGCATATCCTACAATTGTGCGGCTAGGAGCCTCACCCTCCGCTGATTCTCTCACTCTCAACTCTGTGGGAGTATAAAGAGATCGGCGGATCACTTTATCTTTATTCTCCTGTTTCATCTTCGTTTTCCTTTTTATTATTATCGGATTTGATATTATTGGCAACCTTGGATTCATCCATGATGTCTCTGAGATTGGCCGAAACCAAAACCTTATCTCCACCCTCGATCGGGAGCTTGTTTTCCTCTTTACGCCAATCATTGACTGTGTAGATTCCGGCGGCGATCGTGGCTGCCTGATATTTCACCCGGCTGTCGAGATCACAGGCATAGAGGCCTCGGCGATCAAACTGAAACTTTCGTTTGCAGCATAGAGATGGAGCCACCAACTTTCTCAAAAACTCATTCTCGATGTTTCGCAAAATCGGATTCAATGTATTGGACAGGAATGCCACATTTGCCATCTCGGCCGATTTGTAGTTATTGCTCGTATCATCGAAAACGAATGATGGATGAACACCAAAGAAACGGCAAATGTCTCGAACCGTAAATTTCCGACTCTCCAAAAACTGCATATCAGTAGATGATAGAGAGATCTGTTTGAAATCAACCTGCCCCGGCAAACTGACGATTCTGTCTCCATTACGGAATTTACCATCAATACTGCCCGCCGTCTTTTCCAATTCCTTGTCCTGATACTCACCGAAACCTGTCACCGATTTGTCGTTGCTGACAATGCCTCTCACGGTTCCACCATTGACAAATCGGCTGTAGGTTTCTCGATCGCCGGACAGGGCAATGTTCAATGTTAGCCGGGCATACGATAAAACGCTGAGGCCTGACTTACCATTGAGGGTATGAAACTTGATGTGCAATATCTCATCCTCATCATACGATCCATACACACCATTAACCGGATCCGAGACCGTGTATATATCATTATAGATGTCGTGGCTTACTGTTCCGCGCCCACAAAGCACCAATCTATCCACCTCCATGGAGACGGTATTATAGATTGGCACAATGTACGCATTTCCCTCTAACAAAACATTTTCCACAACTTCTTTCCAAAAGTCAAAAGCACTTTTTGTGCTATCTGGCTGCACCGACAGGAGATAATGCAATCGGCTGTTGGTGTCTTCGACAAAGATTCCATCCTTGATCCTCATATAGAGCATCGGGAGATTTGCCACTCCCTCGCTGAGGAATTTAACGCATCTGTAGGCTGTTGCAACAGACAGGGCGGTTTTGGTTGTACCGCTCCATGTGAAAAAGTCCGTGTAATCACCTCCCATACGAGGGGACAATGGAGATTCAGACCCCGCCGGAGTGGGGTCCGCTTCTGCACTTCGCTTGAATATGTTTATAAAATCAGTCCAAAATCCCATTATCTTGTATTTTTGCTTGCAAAGATACAAAAAATAATAATACGCTCAAAATCAGCGTTTTAGCTACATTTTGCTACATTTGGGAACATTTTGAAACATAAAGAAATATTATGCTACAAAGTGAGCACAAATTTCAGATTTTGTGCATCGAAAAAATGCGGAAATAGAAGATATTTAACATTATTTATACTTTCCATTTCCGCAAATATACTATCTTTCATAGGAACTCATCAATCCTATACACATAAGAGTAGTGATCACTCCATCAATTTTCATGTACTGAGAGTACTTTATCGGCTTTTTATTCTCCAGATGATCCTCATCCAACACACAATTGGTCAAACAGAACACATTGATCGGATTATCATTCATAATGATCTTAGGAGGATTCTCATAAGCTAGCATCTCAAACGACTCTACCGGGAGATTGAAACTGCCGTATGTCTGACTGTATGGAGTGAGGGCATTCTTACCTCCGAGAGAGGAGAGGATGTTTACTAGGTCCCGGCTCTTGTATTGGTCATACCCAATTCGGATGATGTTCAAAATCTTAGCTTTTGACAAAATATCATTGGCTATCATCTTCACATCGACCTTATCACCCTTACAGAATTTGAGATACCCCATTTTATGCCATTCCTGATATAACTGTTCATTCGGATGCCCTCTCAACGCGCCCTCCGGAAAATAATAATCCGTATAAGCATAGAAACATTTATTGAATGAGGCATAAAGCAAATATGTCACGGCGCTGAAATCATCATGCACAGACAGGTCAAAAGATACGGCACATTCCGGTCTTCCCTGTACGGTGTCGATATTAAAGCCCCGGCATAATTCCTTAGCCTTTTCCCGGCCGAACCATCTCTTTTGCTCATTGATCGCAAAGATATTGAGCAACTTGGTCCTGAATGCCATCATATTCTCGGCCGACTTCAAAGCCTCCCTGTACTGCCATTCATAATAATCCGGCTGCACCGTCACACCCAGATGAGGCTGCACTTTGCTCCATGTACGCGGATCATCCTCCTCATCATCCACATCTGGCATGAACAGGGCGGCAAACGTGGTATCATCCTCCAACTCCTCCCGGAGGATCTTCTTAACACCCACCAGCTCCTGTGCAAATGGACCATCCACCACATCACTCGCCGTAGTGATGATGATAGTGAGAGGCTCCTTTCTCGGACCCATGGATGTCGTGAGCACGTTCTTAAGATCCGCTCCGTTTTTCCCGGCTGTGTTTCTCGCTTGGGCATACTCATCCATGATCACCAATGACGCAAACAGACCATCCTTAGTCCGGGCATTCGCTGTCAAACATTGGATGAGGCTGTTCCTCCCTCGATCCTTGAACGTGATCTTTTCTCGATTGACCCGGAAATGTTTCTCCCTCGGATCCATGTCGAGCATGATGTTACGGATCTCATCGAAACAGATCTTTGCTTGATCATAGCTATTCGCACCCACATACGCCTCGGCATTGTTATCCCCGAGCAACATATCATAGACCGCGAGGGCCGCACAGGATGTGGTCTTGCTGTACTTACGAGGGACAAATAAATATGCCGTTCGGATCAGTCTGCGACCGTCCGACTTCCGGGCAAAGCCATAGATGTTCCCGAATTGAAAAGCCTGTACCGGAGTCAACTTATATCGTCTGCGTCCATTGATACCGCTAAATCTCAGCATTTCATAAAACTTGAAAAACAGTTTCACCCGCTTCGGCTTCCAATCATTCCTATCGAGCATCTTGAAAAAACGGAGGATGGCCAACAGCTCATATAGGTTATGCTCCTCCGGATGATCGATGTTATTAAACACATAATCGCCTATACGCTTGTCTGTATCTACAAGCGCATAAGCGTATCTTTTGGCATAGAGATCTCTATTGCTCTGCAACTCCTCGACCACTCTTGCCTTGTATTGTCTCCACTTTACTTTTTCCTCTTCCTGCATTAGCTATCGTCTCTAAATTCACTCATTAAACTAGTAAAACTGTCCTCCTCAGATTTACGCTCCTTACCCTCCGTATTCATGCCGAGTGCTTGGAGTGCCTTTTGACTCTGCCGGAGTAGATCTAAATAAAGTTTCTCCTGAGGATTGGTGCTTAGGCGCTCATTACCCTCTCTCGAATACTCCACATTGACAACCTTGTGGCCCTCGGAAAAGATCTCATCCGCGAGGATCTCTGTACGTACCAATAACTGAGCTGTAATCTCCACCTGATAGGTAAGCTCGGCCGCATATTTGCCCTGCTTCTTCAACAGCTTGATAATATAATTCTTTTTGCTCTTGATACGATTCTCAATACGTTTGCTATCTTTCTCCGATGGAGTAGGAACAGGACCGGGTAACATGGCAATGGCATCTGTGGCAACAGGATCTTTATGATCCTCCTCCTTTGGCTGTGCCTTGTCACTATAGCCTCGTTTCTTGCCCTTGGTCTTGAGATAAAAGATCGTAGCTGTCGTGTCCCCGGCATTAATCAGATCGAGCAACTTATTCTCCACCCAATCCACCTGAGTCTCCAACACTTCATCTACGGCCTCTCTAAACACCTCATCCGACTTTCTCCAATTGTAGTAAGTCTGTCGGCTGATTCCTACGGCCTCACACGCCAGATAAATGATGCCCTTAGCATTGGTTAGGGCATCCACAAATTTGTTTTTTCTTTCGTCTTTCATGCTGTGCTATTTTACAAATGAACGGATGCCATCAAAATACTCTTTATAGAACTCATACATGGCCCGATCGACGGTGATACTGCCCTGTTCTGTTCTCGGATTGGTATTGATGTTCGCACTCGTCTGAATACCGAAATAGAAATCATCCTCCACATTACACCCGGCATAAATCTTACTGTGATTCTTGAAAATCGCTGCCCGGCCGACCTCCGGATGCTCCCTGTAGAACTGCTGAACCATCGACCACTCGATCTTATAACTGCCGGGAAAAATCTCCCCCAAATACATGTCGATCTTTTTAATACGTCCCTCTTCATGCCATTGCTGTACCTGCAAAATGTCTTCTGCACCCATACACCATGTCGATAACAGCAGATGATCCAGATTGTGCTGATTGAGCACAACTTTGAGATAGGATAGGCTATCCACATCGCCCGCCGTGATAAAATTGTATGTAGTACCTTTTTGGAGACGTACATACTCCATAGCCTCCAACATCTTGATCTCGCTGAATGCCCGGCGGTATTCATACCGCTGAGATAACTCCGTACATGCCTTGGTTCTCCGATGGGCTCGTTTTGCCCCGACCACTTTCTCAGCATCCTCCTCAGGATCCCCGACTATCAGATCCACCTCCTCGACTTGGGAGACAGATACCGGGGATCCCCCGAACTTGCCAAAATTTATAGTGCCATCACCAAATTTCGCCATAACTCTAATTTTTATAAGTCAATATCGTAAACAGCCAGATGGGGCTCCAAAATCCATAGATCCCCCACAGGCCGAAAAAATTACTCTCGCGTGGAAATAGGGATAGGCGGGGTTTAACCGACACTCACCCCCATTAAAAAACATGGCCCCCGCTTTCAGTCTGCTGATCTGCCGAGGAACCTCTCGGCAAATTTCTGCAACTGCACCTTTGCCTTGTTCTTTGCCTGTACTTTCCCGCATCTGCCCATCTCTACATGTGTCTGCACATGGCAATCATGACACAGGGATCTCAGATTAAAGTAGTCATACATCAGTCTCTCCTTATCCTGCCGGGTCAATCCCATCTCTACAGGATGAACATGATGAACCTCCGTGGCTGCTGTCACTTTGCCCATCTGCTCACATCTCTCACACAATGGATAATCAGACAATTTATCTCGTCTCAGCTTTAACCATCTCGATGTGTGGATCATTCTCTTATAGTCCTTATCCTTAGCCATATTAGTATTCGTCTTTGATTGTTATTGTCGTGTTGTACTTTCTCAACAGGAAATTGAGACTGTCCATCAAGCTCTGCTGCACTCCGGTCTTACCATCAAGCGCCGCCTCAGCTCTCTCATCCACCGTGTTCGCACAGATCAGTTTATACACCTGCACCGGATATTGCTGTCCCTGTCTGTGCAATCGGGCGTTGGCCTGTTGGTACAATTCCAGATTCCAACCTGTACCGAACCAGACAATGTAATGTCCTCCCTGCTGCATGTTCAATCCAAAAGCTGTACTCATTGGATGAGCCAACAACACATCGATCTCATGGTTGTTCCATGCCTTAAGCTCTTTCTCACCCTCATAGGATCTGACGTTATATCCCTTTAGCTTCTTCTTAATCCTGTCGATGTCATGCTTGAACTGATAGAAGACCAGAACGCCGCTGCCATTTGCCGCCTCAACAATCTCGGCCAACTTGTCTAGCTTCTCATTGTGGATCTCATGCACATCCTTGTCCTCATCATAGATGGCTCCGTTGGCAAACTGAGATAGCTTATTCATCAGCCCCGCTGCACTATTGGCTAGGATGTTTGCACTCTCACCTGTATGCAGCTCCGTGAACTCCAACACCTTTTCCTTTTCAAACTTGGAATATTCGGCCATCGTCTTCTCGGACAGATAGACCTTTGTAGAATGAACGATCATATCAGGCAATTGGAGATAATCCTTTGCTTGCATGGACAGACAGATGTCTGAGATCTTCTCCCTGATCACGTCCTCACTTCCCTTTTTCACATCACACCTTACGATGATGTTATTCCACTTATGGGTCTCAAAGTAGGTGTTTCTGTACTTGGAAACTGATTTGCCCAACCGCTCACCCATATCGATGCAGTACATCTGTGCCCACAGATCGATGAGGCCATTCGGGGCCGGGGTTCCTGTTAGGCCGATCACTCTCTTGACGGATGCCGTTGCCGCTTTCATGGCCTTGAACCTTTCGCTCTTCGATGATTTGAATGACGTAAGCTCATCGATCACCAAAGCATCAAAAGGTAGCTCTCCACCATATTTGCCAAACAACCAGACGAAACTGTCTCTGCCGATCACATAGATGTCGGCCTTGGATGCCAAAGCTAGATTTCTCTGCTTTTCCGTACCCATCACCTTGGCCACCTTAAGACCCCTCAGATGATCCCATTTCTCAGCCTCCGTTGTCCATGTGGTCTCGGCCACTTTCTTGGGAGCCACAACCAATGTGCGGCTCACTTCACATTCATCCATCAGCTCCTGTAGTGCTGTGAGAGTGCTCACCGTCTTACCTAGTCCCATGTCGAGGAACAATCCACATCTGGGATGATCCAAAATCCATTGCATGGCCTCTCGCTGATATTCGTATGGCTTATATCTCATCGCCCCTCCTCCTTTCCCGCGGATCCCGCTGATAGTCTGGCCGCCTCAATGAGGCATCCCCATATCGTCACCATCTGATCGATCTTAGGCTTAGAGTCCAACACTACAACATGATGCCCGAGATCCTTAAGCTCCTCATGTCTCAACACCTGTATCTTAGTAGGCTTCTTGCCTCGGCTCTTCAATTCCACCCATACCATCACACCAAATGGGAGGATTGCCACCCTGTCGGGATAGCCCACCATGTTGGCATTTGAGTACTTAAGACAGATGCCTCCTATGGCTTTTACCTGTTTTACCAAGTATTTTTCGATCTCTTTCTCCGAAACTTCGGAATGATGAACTATATTTTCTATACTTTTTTTCATGATGAAACCGTAAACTTAAAGATTTATACTTTATACGTATATTGTGTTATATATCTATTTTTATTCTTATATTCCTATTTTTACTCTTATTCCCCTTATTCTTCTTCTCTATATACTTTTTATATTATTTTAGTTTACCATATTATAAAGTATTGATTAATAGAGGATTAAGGGTAAACGGAATAGTAAACAGCCATTGTAAACCAATTTTTTCAGTTTACCTTATGTTAAAAGGGATTTAGAGATTTTTACATTTGTTGGTAAACTGAGTATTTTCCGTTTACTAAATATCGTCTTCCTCATCCCCTTTACATTTTGGCTCTATTCGTTTGTACGCCCTCTGAGTCCCATATAAGGCTCTGGCATGCTTTGACGTGCTAACTCTTTCCCAATCCTCGAACTCATCCATGATCTTGCATACCTTTCTGGCCAAATACTTATATTCCTTATCGCCCATGTCCCTTCCTAGCTGTTCACAAATGAACTCAGCCGCACAGACCTTGGTACGTACAACAGTCCCGATAGGCTCCAAAGGATCCGGGTTCTTAATGTATGCCCTGCGGCGTGCGATGTCGTATGTGTTCCAATCTGCCGGGAGCTTCATATCCACAAAGCTACGAACGAGAGATACCATCGGATCATCGGCATCATCATTGAATGTGGCCTGTCTCTCCCTTGCCTCCTTTTCCAATTCGGGGCTCAGATAGAGAGGCTCATGTTCTTTGTAACGCTGCACAGCCTCAGCCCATATCTGATTTCTGTCACGGATCAGCGCCTCTCGGGGATCCGGATATTTCCTCAGATCGGCATCAACACTCATGACCCAAAATCGGCGGTTTCCGGTGTCACCCTTCAGAAAATATCGCTCATTCGTGGTTCCGCAAAATACGCATTGTCTCGGATGCGCCTCCACAACTTCACCATACGCCGGGCGGTACATATCATTCTGACGGCTAATATATGCTTTCACCTGTTCCACATCCGATCTCTTGATGCCACCAAGCTCAGGGAGCTCAATGACCCATCCGCTTCTGGCCTGTTCCATGCCCGCTTTTCCCTCCATGGTCATGAGGCTGTCGCTGAACCATTCGCCACCCATAACCGAGAAGAGAGTGGATTTACCGATTCCCTCGGCTCCGGCGATGATCAGGCAATAGTCATATTTGCATCCGGGATTCATCACTCTGGCCACCGCCGCCGTAAAATGCTTACGTGTCATGGCCCGGTTGAGCTCACAATCCTCCGCACCTACATAATCGATGATCAGTCTGTCCAAGCGGGGAACACCATCCCATTCGAGGCTGTCCAGATACTCACGGATCGGATGGCATCTGTACTTAGTAAAGATCGCCTGTGTGGCATCCTTGATTTTATCCTTTCCGCTGATACCATAGACCGTATCGAGATATACCCTCAGATTGGCCGGATCCGTGTTCTCCCATCTCTTTGCCTCCTTTCTCCATGGCAATCCACCATTGATAAGTACAAAGCCGCTGAACAGATCATTCTTGAACCTGCCCGCTAAATGAGGATCATTGTCCATGATGGTAATGATGTTCCTGAGGGATGGCTTAATCTGTCCTCTGCGATCATAGTCCAGATCACCCATCCACTCTGTATTTTCCTCCTCCTCAGTAACTGCGCTCTCCCCGGCATCCTCTAGGTCGAGATCAGCGAAATCACTAATAGCCTCAGCCTTTTTCTCCTTTGTGATGAGCATCTTTACTTTCTTGTCGGCCGCAACAAAATCCTGCATCTTAAGATACGATGGCTTTTTGGTTACGTCCGTCTGCCTAGATCCCTCATCCTCAACACCGAATTTATGGATTCTCAGGAGATCAAAAGCATTGCATAACTGTCTGCTTGCCGGATCCGTCTCATGATGGCTGTAGGCAAAGCGATCATCATAGCATACCAGACCGCCCGCCACCGTACCGAGTCTGTATGTGTATCTACCATCGATCGCCGTCTTGTCATATACATCAGACAGGAACGTGTCAATCGCCTCCTCGATAGTGTATGCACGACAGAACGCCCCGATGAGTCCCGGCTTTTCCAAAGGATCTCCCGCTTTCTTGATCTCATGGGTGATGATGTCGTTCTCCCTGTTGGATAGAGGCCATGTAGATACATCCTTGTAATTAACATACTCGCTTAAGATCTCATCAGCATCACAGGCCGGGCCATCTTGGCATTGGAAAACAAAGTCTCCGTCCTTACTAGTGGATGGCCAATAGAAGAGTCTCGGGAGCTGATAGGTGGTCACATCAAACAGATCGATGCCCAAAGCCTCAGCGATCTTTCTACAGATCGGTTCATACTCCGTTGGCTTCACTTGTCTGTTGAATGGGAATACCAGACGGTATCGTGGTTTATCCTTGGTGTGCTTATGGGTGGAGTAGAGGATGGCGGCAAAATCAAACTGCATCGTAAACTCATCCCACAGATCTGCTGTACCATAGTCAATGTCGAGAGTCGCAACACTACGCCACATCACATTGGCCGTCTTGCGAGTGCCACCACTCAGGTAGCCACCCACAAAACCGCCAACATCCTTGATGTCACTCTGTTCGTCTCTCGGCATCTTCTCATATTCCCTGACAGTCTCACCAGTGTATTTGGTGCTGCTGCATTTCTCAACCAATGAGCTCCATTTGCATCTTTTGTTCTTCCACTTCTTGGATAAACGGCTGTGAGCTGTAGCGATGTCTATTTCAAAATCATTTATGAGTTTCATTATTCTTAATTTTAATGAGGGCTTTATTCTTCGTGATAAACACTCTCTCAGCATCAAAATGCAAAGTCATAAGAGCTACGAAATGATTACGGTGCTGAGGCTCATGATAGATCTTGATAAGTCTCTTGCCCTTGCACCATATTGAGACACTCGCTTTGCATGGTGTCAATGTCTTATCCATGAGATCATAGAACTTAAGCAGATCTCTCGAATGGATAATAAACTCTGTTACACTCGCTAAATCATTCTCTTTCATAACTCCGGGATCCAAATTTTATAATATCTCCAATCGATGCACCCTGCACATTCACCACATACCCGGTTCCCAGATACTTGGCATTCTCCATGCTCGGGATCATTGATTTCTGCTTGATAGGATAAACATGTTTTGCACAGGGTTATTCTCATACGACAAAAGATATTAAAGCACGGCTTTCGCCGTGCAAAGGCTAAAAACTAAATACTAATAACTAACTAATAAATGCTGAAACAGGCCTAACTCTGTACGTGCTGCTAGCCTTAGTGTTCCAATTGTACGTACCACCATCGTTGAGGTAAAGATACCAAGCGTAGGTCGCGCTATACTCGGTAGATGTCCAATACCAATCCTGTTTAATAAGATCTCCACCCGCGAATTTCAAAGCTCTGTTGATGGCTCCGAAATTAATAAAGATACGGTACATCTCACCCAATGATGGGATCCACCATCCATCCGGTAACTTAATCTCTGGATTGAGGATCGGGCGCAAATGTTCGGTATATGCTTTGCCATTCATACTTTCTACTGCTTGAATGTGGCCTTTGAAATAATACGGATCGTCCTTGTTTTCGTCCGTACCATTGTCCTTTGTGGTCAATGTTATCGTTTTACCCTTGGCTGCATCATGCAAAGCAACCATAAAATTAAAGCTGCCCATCTTGATGCCCACACCGATCACATCCTTTGTGTCGGCGGTCAAATCATCCACATATAACACAACCTGCCCATCGGCTTGAACGAGATAAACACCATCTGGCATGTCCTCCGATGGCATCTGTGCCTCTCCGTGTTTCCACTCGGGCTTTGGTAACTGCGCTTGCTCAGGGTTTTCGCTACCCATCACAAAAGAATTTGCCTTTTTGGCATCCTCTACATTGCCACACCATCGCAGCAATTCATATCTAAAACTCTGCATTGGTGACAATGCCTTATTTGTCTGTACTTCCATAATTGTTTACTTTTAAAATTGTTATTAATCTTTGAGATAATATGGTGTCGAATAGCCCGCGCCTTTTAATGGGAGCCCCGGACACCATTCTATCGGTTCACTAAATAGAGCCTCCACATTTTCTAGGGTCTGATCTTTGGATGCCTCGACAATGATCTCATCATGGATGTGGAATACCACATTCAGATCTTTGCTCTTAGCTCTGAGGATCACGGTTCCTAGGATGTCTCGGGCGATGGCTTGGATGATGTTCTCTGTGAGCTTTCCTCCGTAGGTTCGGATCTTGCCCCATTTCTTGGTGATCTGATTCAATCCCTCATATTCGATGATAGGATGATCGCCTCCCCAACCATCATCTTTTTCCACACCGACCTCGGCTCTCGGATAGCAGATGGTTCGACCGCTCGGTAGCTTGATGCAAAGCATTCCCCATTTCTTGGAGATCTCGATGCCTCTGTTGACTACTACGGTGTTCCCGGTCTGTATGGCTGAGATCGCCGCTCTCTCTACGTTTTCCCATAGTTTCACAATATGAGGATTACTATTTCTCCATATCTTGACAATGGATTTTTCCTCATCTTGTGTCAAACCTAGCTTGGCTCCTCCCATAGCTTCGAGTGCTGCCACTCCTCCACCATAGCCGAGGCCTAATACTGCCACCTTGCCTTTTGGTCTGAGATCAGCGTTTTCACCATGTTTCTCTACCTTGCAGTTAAACATCTTACTCGCGGTCTCACAATAGATGTCTTTTCCGTGTTTGAACGCATCGATCACCCATCTCTCACCTGCTACCCAAGCGATAACTCTCGCCTCGATCGCCGAGAAATCACATACATGGAAAATACATCCGGGCTTCGCGATGAACGCTGTGCGGATCAATTCACTCAGTACTTGGGTCACATTCGAGTAGTTCATCTCGAACTCATCCAAATCACCCTGCTTGACCAGATTCCGGGCATAGTCGAGATCGGTTAGATGATTCTGAGGAAGATTCTGTAACTGAACCAATCGGCCCGCCCATCGGCCTGTTCGGGCGGCTCCACAGAATTGGAGGAGTCCATGAACTCTGCCATCCTTGCACATACATTCCTGTATGGCATTATATTTCTTGTTACTCGTCTTGGCCATCTCCTTACGTAGCTTCAACATCTTCTGAGCTCTTGGCCAGAACATCAACTGCTGATCTAGATCCTCCATATCCTTTTTGTTGAGGCTCTCGATGCTGAGTCCTGTCACTTTGTTCAGATAGATCTTAAGCTGTGCCGGGCTGTTGGGATTCTCCATCCCTGTGAGCTCTTTAGCCTGTGCCAATAACTCATCTTTGTACTCGGCATCAAATCTCGCTGCATTGTTGACCAATACCTGATCGACCAATACTCCTCTGTCGTTGATCTCCTGATCAGCCACATAGAGATCCTCATCAAACTTGGGGACCTCCAGACGGCGAACCTTTTTGAGGATCGCTTGCTCTACGTCCACATCACGGATGTTGTACTTGACAAAGGTGGCCCATTTCTCGAGATCTGATTCCGGGTGATGCCGGATCATTCTCACCATACCCTGTTTCTTGACCTTGTTAGGGCATGAGAAATAACGGATGAGGGCTTTACCCTCACTCATCTTTCGATCCTCCAACTTAAGCACCTCACCACATTGAGCGAGAGATAACGGCAATCCCATTCTAGCTGCCCGCACCATGGTACATTTCCATTGTGCCGGATCCATCGGTCTGTCCATGCCCAGATACTTTGAGATGCAAAGTCTCTCGAATGTAGCATTAAATGCCGTCTTGGTAACTTCGGGATCGGTCAATGCCGCCCGGATCTCCGGAGGCAATTCCTCACCACAGGCCAATTGGACACATTTAGCGGGAGCACCATCGATGGAGTAGGCGAACAACAGGATCGTAAAATCCTCGGCCTCGATGTACTTATATACCCCTCCGGTAGTAAGATCGTTACTGCTGTAGGTCTCAATGTCAATTCCTAATTCTTTCATGTCTTGTTTTGTTAGAGATCACCGTGGGCGTTGGGGCCGTAGCCCCGCTGCCTCACGGCTTTATTATCGATGAAAAGACTATTCTACAGATCGTCATCATCCTCATCGTCAAACTGAGGAATGTCGGCGAAATCGGTCTCAGCAGAAGCACGGCCGCCCAAGTGCTCATCGTCCTTGAACTTCATGATGTTATTCAGACCGCATGCGATGCCCTTTTTACCGTTCACATCGTAGCCATAGAACGTAACACTCATGATGGCCCAACAACCGCTGTAAACCTCCTCCTCGTCCATGATAGGCACGCGCTTCTTATCACAGATGCCCGGGCGGGTCTTGGCCTTGGCGTTGATGTAGAAATGATCCTCATAGATGCCATCATCGTCATTGTCCTTTTCGTCACCATCGTGCATTGGGAGCTCTAATTTCTTAGGCTCCTTACCGCCGAACTTGGAAACGATCGCCTGTTGCTTTGCAGTCTCGATTGCCTTGTTGATGGCATCGATGGTCTTTTTCTCCGTCTTAGGGATGAGGAGATTAGTCATGTACTTTGGCTCACTCTTGCCATCCTTAGGGGCGTATGGCTCGAAAACGTGTGTATAACTGAGGCGCACAGGGCCGATTACTACTTTTGTCTCTTTTACAATTGGATCAATCATAATTATATATTTTTAAAAAGTTTATTACTTACTATTATTTGATGTTTACATCCTTGAAATCATCCACCATCGGATTAAGGGCTTGTCTCTTATCTTCGTCTGGAACCAATGTCGGTTTGCCATCCGGCTTAAAGATGTGATCAGCGCAAAGTGTTGAAAATTTCTTTTTGCCAACTAACTTTTCCAAATCCGTGATGCTCTTAAGCTCTGTCGGCTTGGTGATCATATCCTTGGCATAGCCCGCCTTTTCGAGGAGATCGATAACGGCATCGGCATCGGTGATCTTACGGATGGATCTGCCCGCTACCAACTTGTAGCCCACATACTGAGTGCCCGCTAGGGCTTGCTCCAAAGTGTACTCCTCAACACTCGACAGCCATGTCTTGACTACCGGGATGAGAGGCAAAATGTGTTCTGCCATATCCTCCGGCTTGATCAATGTAGGATCGGGATGCTTCTCTACGATGCCTGTGCATTGCTCTGCGAGTGCCCTGCACCGACCATTGACCTTGCAGAACTGACACCATTTTCCCGGCATCTGTCTGCCGTTGCCGCTGAATGCCTCCTTTGCCTTAGGCTGCAAAACATCTACAGTCCAATTCATCAAATCCTGTATGGTCATTTCATACTCGCTGAGATTGTCGATTCTTGGCTGTATGATGGTCATTCGGATATTCTCGATCTTGTAGTCAAAGCTAAAAGCATCATAGGCTCCGAGGGCATAGATCTTCATCTGGGGATTCTCAATGGCTGAGACTTTCACTCCTTTACCATATTTGAGATCGATCACCTCCATCAAATCATCGGCGATGATCACCACATCCGATGTGCCGAACGCTTCCGGAACGTAGTGAGAAAAATCCAATCTCACCTCTACGAGCAATTTGGCATCCTTGGTTCTCTGCTTTGCCGCATTGAACTTCTCTAGTACAATCGATACATAGGCATCGGTGTACTCTTCCATCTCGCCACAATAGTACTTATCCTTTAACTCCGCGATCTCCTTATCTTCTTCGGATGTGTCGAGCTTGAGGAATGTCTTTAACTTCTTCGCTGCGATCGCATGGGCTAAACTGCCCTCTTCTGCGAATGTGCTGCCGCTGTCATTTACGTCTTTTTCGAGGAGAGGCGCTGCCGTGCAATTCAACCATCGGTGAGCTGCACTAGGTGATAATAACGCATGTTCCATAATTAAAATGCTTCCGGTTTTTCCAATTTACTACCATCGGATGATAACTCCAATAATGCAATCTCATCCATGAATGCCTGTCTCTTATCCTCTACGATCTCTGATGGCTTCTCAGCTCCGAACAGGGCTGCCACATTCTTAAGAGTAGATGTCACCAATCTGTGGAGGGCTTTCACTTTAGCATCGGTGTTCTTCTTGTTGGCATAGTCCTCTCCCTCGATGCGATCTCTGAGATCGTTCATTGACTTTCTCAGATCTGCCGCTGTTGGAAACTTAGAGGCCGGAGCCTTGTCAACAGGTGGCTGAGGCTGCTGTTCCTGAGTCTGTGCCTGTGCCTGTGCCTCATCCTTGGTGTCGTTGGTGTCGCTGCCATCATCGGCATTATCCCCGGTCTCTCCCGGTGCTGCCTCTTCGCCAGATGGCTGCTGCTCCTGTTCTGCCTTGGCGGTTTTGCTACTGCGCCCATTCGGCTTTTTCTGAGGAGCCTGTGGGGCATCCTCCTGATGATCATCCTTGGATGGCTGCTGCTCTGCTACTACAGGAACAGGCTTTTTAGACAGGATGGCTCCAACTAGGGCAATCACCTCCGGGGTCACACCCAAACTTACATTCACATTAATACTGAAATCTGTTTTCATTGTCGAAAATGTTTATGTTACACATTATTATATATTACTTATCCTCTTGGATATAATTCACAATATCATCGATCTTACGAGTACGTAGCCAAAATCTGAACAATTGGATGTCTAGCCAAATGAGTACGATAGTATTGATCTTAACAATGATGAGGATCAATGTCTTTTCGGAAAAATTCTCCGGTGGATTAATCAAAGCATTAATGAGGGCGATGAAAAGAATGCCCATCAATACCCAATATCTCCAATTCTTTAATAACTTAACCATATCTGCTAGTTTTAAATGATTACACGATTGTGGATCTCCAAAATCTGAGGATCTCGGATCCCTTGATTACTTTTCTGAGGGTTGCTTTACGGATCTTGAATTTCAGATCTCCGTTGTTTGCATACCGTCTTATGGTCTGCCTGTTCACCCCGAGGATGATCGCTGTCTGGGTGACACTATACAAGCCCTCCGGTGTTACCTTTGGCTCTGTCTCTATCATGCGGGTTTCTTTGTAATGGTGAGACGGCTGTTAGCATAGTCCGATTGGATGCTGAACTTGCAGCCGAGCTGATTCTGATACTGATAAGCCAAAGCCTTGCCATTGTCACAGGCCTTAGCATTCGGCAAATTGAATGTCTCTGTGAGACCCATGCCGATGTTCTCTAAGTCTTTTCTTGTCAATTTCTCCATTTTTGTTTAAATATTATTAAATTTACTTACTTAGTTACTTATTCCCTTGGAGAAAAAGAAAAACTGCCGTATATTTGCAGTAGGATATTGGTATGTTGGGCAAAAAGCCTGACAGCCTCTTTTGTGCTCCGAGAGTTTAGTTACTTACTTATCTCAGGTGCAAAGACACATAAAAGTGTTTAAACCACCAACTAAAAGTGTTTATTTGTGTGGTATTTTAATACTATTTAATAAATACTAGTGTTTATGACAGGTGAAATCTTGAAAAATGAGCTATTAAACCGGGGTCTAGTACTTTCGGATATAGCAAAAAGATTGGGAATGTCCCCACAACATCTCAATCAGGCACTTAACGCCGCTGATATTAAGAGCGGATTGATTGAGCGCATTTGTGATGTACTCGGCTTATCTATTGCCGAGATGTATCATGTTCCTCCTGTTATACAATATAATATTAAGGAGGATGATAAAAAGAATATAAACGAAAGTGTTGATGAGACTCGCCCGCGGATCCCCCAGACGGTTGCCGCCGGATCCCTGTCCGGTTTCTCCGATGGTGTGATACTCCCGGATTGCGAACAGGTTCCTGTTATCAAAGCGTTTCCTCCTTACGATTACACCATGATTGTCAAAGGAGATTCTATGGAGCCAAAGTTTGAGGGTGGAGATGAGATCGCCATCCGTAGGGTCTATGACTATATAGAATGGGGAAAAACCTATGTACTCGATACTAGGGATGGAGCTGTTCTAAAACGTCTGTACGATGAGGGTGACAACTACAGATGTGTATCTTTCAACTCTGATTATCCCGATTTTTTAGTGAACAAAAATGACGTGTTCGGTGTCTTCAAAGTAGTGGGATTACTGCGAATTTAGGAAAGAAAGGTCTTATTTTCATTCGGTAAAAAATCGGCAAACGAAATTTTAGAAATTATAAATAATTGATTATTAATAAGTTATGAACAAAATGGGATTATTAAGTGGTAAAACAGCCCTTGTAACAGGTGCTGCTCGCGGCAT
>OGZU01000056.1_pt1 | contig 36647 bp, 34 predicted proteins | sample 1576871 | NCBI WGS metagenome assembly OGZU01 (sample SAMEA3541580, study PRJEB24748) | human gut metagenome | biome: human gut; feature: human-associated habitat; material: faeces | place: China | collected 2012
ACGGTTTTCTTCCAAAACCCGTTCTATTTTGCGTATCCAGTGCTCATCGATTTCCACTTTTTCGGCATAAGACTTGAAGTTCATCACTACGTCTTCCACTTCTTCTATGATACTAGAAGCATTTCTGATATCCTGTCTTTGTGCGAAAAGCATCAAATCCTGCTTCGTTATATTCTTTCGCTTGCCAAGAACCGTAAGTTCATGGTTACGATAGAAATGTGAATCAGGATCGGCGGAAAACACGATGTCGTAAGCTGGCGATATATGCCATTCTCCATTGGGGTACATCACAAATGAGAAGTTCTTGGTATGGTCATCTACATTCTCTGCAAGAACATTAAACACCATTCTCCTATATTGCTGACTCTGCTCTTCAGCAGACAAATTCAGTTTTCTACCCACCACAAACAAATCTTCGTAAGTATCAGCCAAGGAACTCATGGCAGCTAAAGTCTGAGTATATATTTTTCTACCCTCCACTCTATCAAAGCGTTGGGTCAGAAAATTCTGGGTTCCTTCAATCTCTACCAAACGAGAAGGCATCATATTGATACCGGCATCCTTGGCCATCAGATAATAAGCCATCTCTACCCTGGTAAAAGGAAGTTCATTTTTTCTGCTTGTATCAAACTTCAATATATAGTGCTTAAAGTTGGTTGGCAAATCGGCTTGACCTGAACGAATAATACCTGTAGTTTCATCCATGCCGATAATCGCCTTAGGACGCTGACCTCCAGCGGAAGTTCCCACCTTGTACAAATCTTCCAGAATAAGACTGTTGCTCATATCAATGTTCACATCCTGCCTATCCAGAAATAATTTATTAGCAAGTTCATAAAGTGAAGCCAATTCGATATTTACAGATGCATCCTCCTGGATATGGGCAGGTTGAAACTCCAAGGCTCCCATTGCTCTCTTACCGATAAAAGACAGTCTATCCACTGCATTTACCATTTTGGATTGCAGATGATTGGCTTCCATCCATTTCTGGAAGACCACATTTCCCCATTTGTCAGGCAGAGAATCTGCTATGAACTCAGGCAAACCTGCATAAAGTTTTTCTCTGTTTCCAGACATAGGGAAAGTTCTTTGAACATAAACAGAATCCAACGGCGCTACCAATGGTGCAATATTCCATCCATATTGCATAAAATCCTTGTCGAATTGGAAAACAGAGCAGCCCCGCTTGTCATTCCAAGACAACAAGCCCACATTCTTATCCCACAAATTCACCTGCACAACATTATCTTTCATGTCTTACCCTTTCCTTCTTTTCATTCATTTTCTTCACTTGGCTAGGCAACATTGGCAGCGGCGGCAAGAGTTTCTCTGCTTCCTGCAGGAATCCAATGCTCCTCAACAGAGAAAGAATAGTGCCAAAACCTATGTTCTTAGCTTCGCCTTTTTCAAACTGGCTAATGGTGAAAATGCTCACACCAGCCTTTACAGCCACCTCTTTCTGAGTGAGATTGCTGAACAGACGATATTGCTTGAATCGTCCTCCCAATTCTGATATAATCTCAGAATTAGACTTTGCCTCTATACCATATTCCGTAATCATGCTGCAAATATAGTTATTTCTTTATTTATCGCCAAATATAGGGTTAAATATTTAAATATCTTTAGTTATTAAAAAGAAAAATCGGTATAAAAAATCCGCACAGCCCAGAGAGCCATGCGGATTCTGATATTTAATAAAGCTAGCAATAATCATGCTCACAGGTTACTTAGCCACCTTGAATACGGCGGCACTAATGCCTGAAGCTTTGATGGCATCGGTCTTCTTGCCTGATTTATATACAACCTTGCCTGTAGAAAGAACAGAAACTGCCTTGCCACCTACAGAGCTGATGTTGAGAGAGGCTGCCTTGGCACCAGGATTCACGACAACAACATACTTCTCATCACCCAAAGTGCGCTCATATACCATCGGATATTCCTGACCCTTCTGGTTCAGGAACTTCCAATCGCCCTCATTGTCAAGAGCCTTGGCTGAATGACGCAAAGCGGTCAGCTTGCGGGTATATGACAACAGAGAATTCTGATCTCCTTGCTGAGCCTCAACGGTCAACTTTCCGTTTTCCGTATCTACAGGGAAGTAGAGTTTATCAGGCGCACTCGTTGAGAAGCCGGCATTCTTGTCCTTGGTCCACTGCATCGGAGTGCGGGTACCAGAGCGCTCATTGCTACCCTCCTTGTTAGGGAGATTCATCTGATACTTCATACCAATCTCATCACCATAATAGATAAATGGAACACCTGGCATGGTGAGGAAGAAGGTCATCGCCACCTTCAGCTGGTCTGGCGTGTTGCGGGTACCGATGTTAGGACGCTGGTAATCGTGGTTGGCAGATGGAACAGCGATGTAGCCGAGATTCTTGGTGGCATTGAAAGCCTTGGTATAGTTCTCGCTAAATTCCTTAAGCGAACCCTTGCCCTGCTTGTCGAAATAGCAGTTCTGATAGCTCTGCTCCCACTTGCCCCATGGAGTCTTGCGGTCGAAGAACAGAGAGGCATAGCCCTTAAGACCGAAATGGATGTAGAAATCGATGTTGAAGCCGGCAGGAATGGCTTGCTGCGGATTAGCCCACTCTGAAATCAGGACAGTCTCAGGATAGTACTTGTCCTTCCATGCACGCATCTCATTCCAGAGTTTGGAAACCTCCTTCTTGTCGGGGTCGTTCTTGATGAGCGATGACGCCATATCAACACGGAATCCATCCACACCCTTATCAAACCAGAATGCCATGATATTACGTATCTCCCTGCGAACAGCCTGTGGTCCAGGCGCATCTACGCTCTGCTCCCAAGGATGATTTGGGTCTGGATGAGCAAAGCCATAGTTCAAGGCTGGCTGGCACTCGAAGAAATTCTTCTCATAATACTTGGCACGAGGGGCATTCGCCTCCACATATCTGCCTCGGGTACTAGACTCCGGACTTGCCTCCTGATGACGGGCTTCTATTTCTTTCTTCTCGCTCTCAGGAATATCGTTCATCCAGATATAATAGTCGCTGTAACGCTGGTTAGGATCTTTCTCGGAAGACTCCTTAAACCAGGCACACTTAGTGCTGGAATGTCCTGCCACCAGGTCGAGACAAACCTTCATGCCACGCTTATGGGCCTCATTGACCAATGTAACCAAATCGGTATTGGTACCGAAGCGAGGATCCACCTTATAGAAGTCGATGACATCATATCCACCGTCAAACCATCCCGACTCAAAGATCGGATTGAGCCAAAGGGCGTTCGCACCCAGCGACTTGATGTAATCCAACTTGGAAGTGATACCCGGCAGGTCACCAATACCATTGCCATCAGTATCCATATAGGAAGATGGATAAATCTGATAGAAAAGTGCATCACTCAACCAAGCCGGTCCCTTCTTCTGTTCTGCCTGAACAGAAAGTGTGGTTGCCGCCAAAGCAGCAACCAACAACATTTTATTCATTCTTTTCATGAGCATCATTATTAATTCAAGAAAAATTTCTCTCATAACAACCTCAAATCCGCATTTTATTGCGCAAGAAGGCTAATTGCGAATCCGCCACCTGCAACGGAGTTCAACTTCAAGACAGACTTGCTGGTTACAGTCTTCTTGGTGATGACATAAGCCTGCGGATTGGTCTTGTAGTTGGCATTCTTTGCATCCTGATAGATGGTAGCCACATACTTCTTGCCCTTCTCGAGGAAATCGAGCTTTACGGTAGACTGATGAGCCTTCATGCCCGTAACGCCACCGACAAACCAGTTATCAGAACCCTTTGCCTTGCGGGCAGCGGTGATATACTCCATTGGTTCAGCCTCCAGATAGATAGACTTGTCCCAATCTACAGCCACATCCTTGATAAACTGGAAGGCATCCATGTGCTTCTCGTAATTCTCAGGGAAATCGGCAGCCATCTGCAATGGACTGTACATCGTTACATAAAGTGCCAACTGACCGCAGATGGTAGAGTTGCAATGAGAACCATTGGCGCAATCCATTTCAAAGATACCCGGTGTATAATCCATCGGACCACCCTGCAGACGGGTGAAAGGCAAGATGGCGGTATGTCCCGGTTTGGTTCCTCCGAAAGCCTGATATTCAGTACCGCGAGCACTCTCGTTGCCAATCAGGTTAGGATAAGTGCGGCAGAGACCGGTAGGACGCACAGCCTCATGGGCATTTACCATGATGTGATAATCGGCAGCACGGGTTACGGCATGCTGATAGTGGTTGATTTCCAACTGACTGTAGTGATGCTCGCCACGAGGGATGATGTTGCCCACATAACCGCTCTTTACAGCATCGTAGCCATAATCCTTCATCAACTGGTAAGCTCTGTCCATATACTTCTCATAGTTCATCACAGAAGAAGAGGTCTCATGATGCATGATGAGCTTCACTCCCTTGGAATGCGCATACTCATTGAGCGCCTTGATGTCGAAATCAGGATATGGAGTCAGGAAATCGAATACCTTTTCCTTCATATAGCCACTCCAGTCTTCCCAACCGATGTTCCATCCTTCTACCAGGACTGCATCGAAACCATGGGCTGCAGCAAAGTCGATGTAACGGCGCACATTGGCATTGTTGGCAGAATGCTTGCCCGATGGCTTGGCATGTACATAGTCGGTTCCATCCAACTTCACGGTAGGATAATCATGGGTATAAGCCCACTCACCCTTACCGGAAATCATCTCCCACCATACACCTACGTACTTCACAGGATGAATCCAGGAGGTATCCTTGATCTTGCAAGGCTCATTGAGATTGAGAATCAGGTTGGAAGACAACACCTTGCGGGCATCATCTGTAATGACCATCGTACGCCAAGGGCTCTTGAACGGAGTCTGCACATATCCCTTCATTCCCTGTGCATCTGGAGTAAGCCAAGAGGTAAAGGTCATGGTCTTGTCATCCAGGTTCAGATGCATGGCTGGATAATCTACCAGGGCAGCCTCATGCAGATTGATGTAGATACCGTCATCAGTCTTCAACTGGAGTGAGGTCTGTACACCGGTATCCGAAAAGACGGTCTGTGAGAGATTGCCACTGACAGCAGCATGCAAGGCTGGACGAATACCAGACAGACGGGTCTTGGTGTATTCATATTCCTGGGTATCGTAATCACCAGGAATCCACCAGGCGGTATGATCGCCCGTCATGGCAAATTCTGTACGCTCTTCCTTGATGGTAAAGTAATTGAGACTGCCTTTCTGAGGGAACTCATAGCGCAATCCTACTCCATCGTCATAAACACGGAAACGGACGTTCATATAACTGTCGGTGGAATTCTGCTTCAATTCTACCAGCATATCATTATAATGATTGCGGATAGACTTGTTCTCTCCCCAAACAGGAGTCCAGGTCTCATCGAAAGTGGAAGTTTTCTCATTGATGACACTAAAATCAGAAAGCAGATCCTTGCCATCCTTACCGCCCTTAGCGAGCTGATAACCCAGACGGCTAGGCTTGATGATGGTCTTGCCCTGATAGGTCACACTATAGGTAGGCACAGTGCCATCCAAGGTGAAGTTCACCTTGATTTGTCCGTTAGGAGAAGTGATGTCTCCTGCATCTGCTGAGATGCCAAAAGCCATCAGAAGGCTTGCGAGCAAAAAGAGTTTTTTCATATTATTTTCTTTTTAATTTGTAATATTCAATCCTTAACATTGTCAAGCTTGCAGTTACCATCCAAGTCGGACACTGCACCATTCTTGGTATCTTTCACCAAAATGCTGACACCTATGACAGGTTCACCTGTAGCATCTAGCACCTGACCCTTAATGGTTGTCTGACCAAGAGCATTAAAAGTAATAAAGCATCCTGCTAACAGCAGACCTACTTTCTTTGAAAGGCTGTTTTTATCCATAATCTATAGGTTTATAACGATTAAAATTGTTTGATGCCGCAAAAATACGTCAAAATTCAATAGGTTGTTGCGATTAGTAGGTTTTTGGTAGATTACCATTATCTACTATCCGTTTTATCAGGCTGAATATCAGCAAATTAAAGATTTTCAAAAAAAACACGTTAGTAGATGCGAGATTCTGAAAGTTTTTTATTACTTTTGCAGCAGAATCTTTAAAACATAAGAAACATGAGACATTTTATAACTATCGTACTACTGATACTACTACCACTATGCGCAAAAGCAGACAACAGCCAACTCTACAAACAGCTGGATGCTGCCCTGGAAAAACGTGCGCATTATGTAGAAGTAAAAGAGAAAAGTCTGAACGACATCAAGCAGGGTGCCAAATATGTAACCAGCAACGAGGACAAGCTCAAGCTTTACGAGCAACTCGCCAATGGATACAAAGCCTACGAGTATGATTCGGCGATGACTTACGTAAAAAAAGGTCTTGTTCTTGCCCAAAAGAGCAACAACATCTTATATCTTAAAAGATTCCAACTTAGCCAAACCAGCCTGCTTATCACACGTGGATTCTATGCTGAAGCAAAAAACATCATGCAGAAGATAGAACCCAAGGAAGAAGATCCGCTTGACTATCAGTTTCAATACTATTATACACTTTACGGACTATACAACAACTGGTCAACCTATTGTGAAAACAATGAATTCAGCAAGATTTACGACCAGCAGAAAGTGGAATACCTGAAGAAAACATTAGAACTGTCGCTAAAGAAAGATGCATTCTATTACTACCTGCTGGGAGAGTTTTACTATTACAGCAATCATTCCAACAATAACAAGACCATCCAATACTACAAAAAAGCACTGAGTATGGAAAAGCCGGACAGCCGTCTCCATGCCATGACCGCCTTTGCCCTATCCGAAGTATACAAGAAAGCCAACAACCAGAAACTGACGGAACATTACCTGCTGGTTGCAGCCATCTCAGACATCACTTCTGCCACAAAAGAAAATGTAGCCCTGCAAAACATCGCACTCTTCATCTACAAACATAAGACCAGAAGTCTGAACAAAGCCCAGGAATACATCAACCTATCCCTGGAAGATGCTTATGCATACAACAACCGGTTGCGCCGCATTGAGATTTCATCCAAATTGCAGATGATTACCAATGCCTATACAGATGACATCAAAACAACTAACAGATTGCTCAACATCGCCCTGTTGGTCATTATCCTGCTCCTACTTGGAGTAGGTATTAGCAGTCTGTTCATCCGCAAGAAGAACAGGCTTCTGAAACAAAAGAAAGATGAAATCACAGCTACGTCGGCAAAAATGGAAATTCTAAATGAACAATTGCATCTCATCAACGCCGAATTAAAGAATACCAATCAGAAACGCGAGAGATTGGTAAAGGTATATATTGACCTGAGCTATAAGAATATAGAGAGGAACCAAAAGCTACGAACATTGGCAGTAAGAAAAATCAAGGCCAACCAGAGTAAGGAGCTGCTGAGCCTCCTTTCTTCCTCAACCAATACAGAGAAAGAGAACAAGGAGTTTCTGACGGAATTTGACAAGGCATTCCTGTCTCTGTACCCAACTTTTATAACCGAGCTGAACAAGCAGCTTACAGAATCGGCACACATCCAGCTGAAAGAGAACGGAGAAATGCCCCCTATCCTCCGTGTGTGCGCCCTGTTAAGATTAGGCATCACCGAAAGTTCAAAGATAGCCGGCATCCTGTCTTATTCGCCACAAACCGTATACAACTACCGTTCCCTGCTCAAGAACAATGCCATCGACAAGGAGCACTTCGAAGAAAATGTGCTCAGACTCTGCATGGTGATAGCCGACTGATGAGAGAAAAAAAGATACCTATATGTAACAACAAATCCCGACAGGCAACAACATACCTGTCGGGATTTTTTAATTATCTGCAATTGATGAGAAATCTACTTTACTATATATTTCTTGCCACCCCGGATATAGATACCATCATGTTTCGCCGGGAGCGATACCTTTCGGCCATTGATATCATAAACATCAGAACTGCAAGGCTTAGTAAAACCGGTAACAGGAGTTAAGCCTGAAGTCAAATCATAATTGATTTCACCATCATCAGGACAATGAATAACCACCATTTCCTGATACCACTGATACTCCTCATCAACGGAGACACCATTATCCGTATATTCCAGAGGAAGGAGACTCAAGTCGAAATAGCCATCACCTAAACCACCATACCCCCAATTCACACCTACGTTTCCATCAGCATCATAACCATCCAGCACAAAAGCATGTGAAGATGTCTTGTCGTTTCCCTGCTTATTGGATGTACCGGCATACAGAATAGGATGCCCGGTGCTCAATTCCCGATAAATAACCTTTTTCCAGGCTGCATCATCATAGTTATTGGCCTGGGGATAATCCTTATAGCCATAATACTGGGTAAGATAGCCGAAATGCTTCTTCATGCCAGCCGCAGCATCTTGCAAAGATGCGCCACTGCCATCAAGAGAATAATTCATACCAGCCACACAACCGCAATGAAACATCAACTTGGCTACGGCGGCAGCCTGTTCCGAACTGTAGTTATCACCCGAATAAGCAGGCAACATCTCCGTCCACTTATACTCTCCCATACTCAGCATAGCAGTACGTTTCTCATCGCCAATGCTATAAGAAGCGACACCCTTGCCACGGGATGGATACTGGTATACAGACATAATCTGTGCCATAGCCGTAGCCACACAACCCACCCAGCAGTTTTTGCCATTTACTTGTGGGCACTGGCTATTGAAAGGAGCATCCTGGCCCCATTTTACGGCAATAAGATGCTCAACACTCGACTTACAACCTGCAGGGATAACCTGATAACCCGTAGAAGCAGCACGAAGTGAAGCGTCATTAATTCTAGCCAAGAACCAGCCCAAGGCGGGATTATCGCCAAAAGTACCCTCGTCAGAATAACCTATCACAGCCTTGAACGCATCATCATTGGCGAGAACTACAAATCCGTTCCGGTTGCGTCCTACAACCGTATAAGCATCCGTCTGTCGCATAACCCGAAGGCTCTCACCTACTCCTCCACGAGAAGTTTTCCCGCCAACAGAAGGCAAATGCTCCCCCAGCACCTCACTGGCTATCTCCAATTTCTGCTGAAGGCTTCTTTCCTTTGCCTCAGAGCAAAGGAAAGAAGCCAACATCAGAGAAAATATAAGAATCTTCTTCATAAGTCCAAAATCTTTAGGAAATCATTCGGTATTTCTACCAAACGCCATACACATTTACAGACTGCTGCTCAACACTGGAATCTATATATCCATTCAGATAGATGTATTTCTGTGTGAAGTCTATATAAGAATAAGTACTATAGCCATATCCACCATACCACATGAAAGAGTTGATATTTACATCTCCTACCGTCCAGTTCCACAAATAGTCACCTGTAGAAGAATCAACACCAGCTACGATATAGTTTTCCTTATAGGTCTGATAGTCATATATGGCAGCACCCTTTCCTTCCTCAGGAACCAGTTCACCGGAGCAATCAGCCAGATTATCGGCATTGAAAGTGCCATTAATCTTGAAATAAAGATCAGCACCCGAACCCAACATATTGGTGATATAAAACTGATTGACACCTTCCAGCTGATAGACCTCAGAATAGGTTACAGGCAGATCAGTGTAACCTGCGTAATAGAACTGCACATTCTCCAGTACTTTCGTCCACTGAGAAACCAGCACCGACGACTGCAGCACCGTACTGCCATCCTGCTTGGTATAAGGATCGGCATAGGCTTCATCGACATCTATCTTGAAACCAAATTTCTTTTTAGGTGTCAAGCCCTTTACAGAAATGGTCAGCGTAGCCTTCTTCTCGCCCTGGGCAAACTCCACCGTTGCAGGCACCTGAATGGCAGTTGTATCAGTATACTCTACCTTGACAGGAACACTCGCAGCCTCAGCGGCTTCCTTACGGCAAACCTTCACATCAACGGTTTCCTGGTCTGGAGTAAGAATAAACTCTGCCGCATTGCCGGCATCAAAATACACTCCCATGCAATTGTCTGGGGCAGGATTGCCTGGCGCATAATCATCGTCATCGCTGCAGGAAGAGAACCCCAACAGGAGACCAGCCGAGATGGCAAGCCCCAAATATCTAAAAAACTTTATATTCTTCATTGTCAATTCCATTTTAAAGATTGAAAAATCTCCTCATTTACTCACTCTTTGCCTCTACCACACTTGTAGGGTCAGGATTCAGTACCACAGCCGGATTAGAACTCTTCTCATATTCAGGGATATAACAATCCATCCATGGAGCCACGAAACCATACTTGGAATTCAAGCGGTGACTCTCCAGGAAGTTGGTACCCGTATAGGTGCGGACAACAGCTATCTTAAGACGCTTATAATCAAAATACAGCAGTCCCTCTCCCCAGAGTTCGATACGTTTCTGAAGCAGCACGGCATCTTCAAGTGATTCGATGTCTGTAGCCTGACACTCATAAGAGCCATCTGTATAGCGATAAGCATTCATGAAATCATTCAAGACGGTCTTGGCAGCATCCACCCCTTCTGTATGGGCAATGGCCTCAATATAGATGAGATACATCTCTTCTACACGCATCAATGGAATATCACACAAACAGCCCACATAGAGATCAGACAAGTTACCTGAACCCGGATGATATTTCAGGTTGGTGTAAGCAGGCAGTTTAGCCCATCCTGCTCCATCCAGCAAGGTAGAATAGCCTGCCGGAACCTCAGCCTTGCCAGCATCCTCAGGGGCAACCCAAGTCTTCTTTCGCCAGTCGGCATCAGGTATCTGATTATAGAGCGAAGCACCTATCATACGGTAAGCCTTGCCATAACCACCCATGGAGAATGCGGTAGATTCAGAAGATACCGTACCCATCCAGGAATAGAACCAGCTGCCCAATTGCTCCTTTGTTCCCAGCGAAGCCTTCCATATCCAGGAAGAATTAGCAGTATTGAAACCTGTCTTCTTATTATACCATTCGCTCTGAGACATTGGCTGGCAACCGGAATTGTCGATGGCAGCCTGTGCGTATGAGGCAGCCTTGGCAAAACAGTCATTAACCGCCGTAATGCCCAAGGCATCATAGCCGTCAGCATCATTCTCATGAGCCAACTGGACTGTCAGATCATCTGCCGAATCATAAAAACGAGAACCCAGTTCCAGCCAGAAGCGTGCCTTCAAACCATCTACTACACTCTCATTCGGCTGTTCCTTGCCCGTACGCTTATAGCCCTTCAAGTATGCCTCAGCCTTATTCAGGTCGTGCAGGATGAAGCGATACATGGTATAATAAGGAACACGAGGATTGTTCTTACCCTCAACGGCAGTAGTCTTCTCGGTCACGATAGGCACGGTAAGTCCCATAACCTTGGCCGCCTTGGCATCAAAGTCAGAGAATCCGGTCTTCTTGAATTCAAACATTCTTGCCATATCCAGGTATGCCAAAGCACGGTAAGCATAAGCCACACCGGCAGACGCCTTTGCTGATTCTGATGCTCCTTCCACATCGAGCGACGAGATGATACTGTTGGCATTGTTCACTAAACCATAATAGTAGAAATAGGTGTAATTGAATGGGCTACGGAGTCCCTTACCATTCTCTATATATGAGAAATAGTCGTAATCTGCATTATAAACAGGCATATCCTCCGTCATCACATCACGGATAATCATCTGGCTGGGATAACCGTTGTCGTAAGCCGAACCGTCGCCATACACACCATTCTGTACCATATAGGCACTCAAGCCGGTCAGCAAGCCCTGCTGAGCCGTCTCAGACCCCTGAACCTGACTGCCTGTAGCATAATCCTTTGGCAGTTCCTCCTCCAGACAGCTCTGCATCATCAAGCATGAAGAGAGCACTACTGTGAACAGAGAAACCTTGCGAAATATATTGTTCATCATATAAAAATCTCCTTATCTAATAGTTTAAAATTGAAGTGTAATACCACCAGAGATGGCACGAACAAACGCATACTGCTCGTTGCTAGGTGAGCCGGTGAAACTTGTACGAGGGTCGAATCCCTTTCGCTTGCTCCACAAATAGACATTGTCTGCCGCACCATAGACACGAACCTTAGTCAAGCCCAAACGACGTGTCAGGCTCTTCGGCAAGGTATAACCGATATTGATGCTCTGCAGGTTGAGGTAACTTGCATTGATCAGGAAGCGGTCAGAAGATGAGCTTGCATCCGTATCATTATACTGGAGGCGAGGGATGTTGGATTCTCTGTTACTTGGAGACCAGGCATCCAGCATATCCTTATGGAAATTAAAACCTGTCCAGCTGTCATAAGGAACACTCATCAGACTCTGATAACCAGAATCGTAAGACTTACCACCGATGGAATAAGTGAAGTTCACACTGACATCGATACCCTTAAACGACAACGATGTGCCAAATCCACCATAAAGATCAGGAGTAGGGTCGCCACAGGCAAAGTAAGAGCCTTCCGACCATTTTGCAGACTTGCTCATTGTTCCATCTTCGTTCTCAACATACCATGTGGATTCTCCATTCTCATTTACACCCGCATATTTCTTCAGTCTCCAGGTGTAGATAGGCAATCCTTCACCATAATAATAAGAACCGTTATGATAACCGGCATATCCGCTCAGCATCTCGTTCTTGTTCTCATCAAAAAGCTTCGTTATCTCATTGGTATAGTGGGTGGCATTGAGATTGATGTTCCACGCAAAATCCTTGGTGCGGATTACATCTCCTGCAAGATTCAGTTCTACACCACGGTTCACCATGTTACCCACATTAGAGTAATAGCCTGCATAACCCATTGACATAGGCACGCTGATGAAACAGAGCATGTCAGTGGTTTTGCGGTAGAAATACTCCACATCACCGGTCAGACGACCCTTGAAGAGTTCGAATTCAAGACCTGCGTTGATATTGGTATTGGTCTCCCAGGTAATCTTATCATTACCCTTTGAAGCAAAGGTCAGCGCCATGTTGCCATTCATGCTACCGATGCCGTAAGTATCCAGATAACGGTTGTTACCGATGGCATCGTTACCCTGCTGACCGAAAGAGAATTTCACCTTCAGCATGTCGAGCCAAGACTTGGTGCCTGCCATCCAATCTTCCTTGGTCAGTATCCAGGCACCACCGAAAGAATAGAAATCGCCCCAGCGATGGGCTGGAGAGAAGCGGGATGAACCGTCACGGCGATAAGATACCTGGCCGAAATACTTGCCATCATAATCATACATGCCACGGAAGAAGAAACCTTCGGTGTTGTAATTGGTCTGGTTGGAATATGTAGGCTCATTGGTGATAGCACCTGCCAACTCATGGTTTTCCTTGAAAGAGAACATGTTGGAACGGCCGCCATATACGTATTCATAAGTCTGCTTATAGTTCTCATGACCCAACAACAATGTCATGTTGTGCAGACCAAAAGAACGGGCATAGTTTACCAACTGCTGGAAGTTGACTGTATAATAACGGTAATGTCCTACGGTTACCTCACCATTAGGATAAGTCGTTGCACCAAATCCATAATAAGGCTGCTGGGTACTCTGATAGCGATATTCATAGTCATCCACCGTACCGTTCAAGGTAATCTTCAGTCCCTTGACAAATGTTGGGGTAATCTCAGCAAAGCCATTGATACCGAAAGTATTTCCTACAGAATGGGATGCCTGAAGCTGGTCATCCTTCAACAGGTTGAGCTGAGAGAGTACAGGTCGATTCAAGCCTGCATTCATTCCGTTACCATAATCATATATCTTACCATTATCATCGGTCATGATATTGCCATTGCCATCTCTGAGATACAGCGGATAGATAGGAGCGATGGTATTGACCATGTAGAAGGTATTGGTAGTACTGTTGTTTCCATAAGAATCTACCTCTGTGGCATTGTCTGTAACGGTATGGGCATAGTTTACGTTACCACCCACCTTCAGCCATTCATTTGCCTTATAGGTAGCCTTCAGGCGTGCAGTATATCGCTTAAACTGAGATCCGTATGCGATACCTGGGTTATCCAGATAGCCCAATGAAGCATAGAACTGGGAATTGTCGTTTCCACCATTCACATTCATATTATACTCCTGTCGGAGGGTGTTTCGGTAAGCCGCCTTGAGCCAGTCGTCCGGACTAATCGTATAGTCCTTTCCGTTATAAGAGATTTTATTGCCCAATGTGGCATTAGGATTCAGTTTTCCATTATCGCCAATGAGATACTGTCCCTCAGGCACATTGTAGCAGATATAACCCAATCCGCCCTTTTCTGAAGAACCACCAATTGCGTTATTGGCAGCCACATGAGCTGCATAAGCTGACATACCCTTGCCATTGGTATAGTAATTATATAATGACTTATAGTGTGTCTCATAATATTGACCGGGATCTGAAATCATATCATAAGTCTGAGAGCCACGGCTATTGCTGCCCCATTTGGCATCAACAGTGATGACGGTCTTGCCCACCTGCGGATTCTTGGTGGTAATCATAATGACACCATTGGCACCACGGGCTCCGTAGAGTGCATTACTTGCCGCATCTTTCAACACGGTAACAGATGCCACATCCGCTGGGTTGATGTCACTCCAGGAACCATAATAAGGTGCACCATCTACCACGATCAACGGATCCTGACCTGCATTGATTGAGCTGATACCGCGTACACGGATGGTAGGGGTAGAAGACGGATCGCCAGATGTATTTATCATCTGCACACCCGCTACCTGACCATTGAGGGCATCTACCACATTGGTTACCTGACGCACGGCAATTTTATCTGCATCCACTACGCCTGCTGAACCCGTGAAAGAGGATTTCTTCTGCTCACCATAAGCCACAACAATCACTTCGTCGAGCTGGCGGTCTTGAGAGTGCATGCTTACCTTCATACCTGGAGCCGCCTTCAATGTCTGGGAATCCATACCGAGATAGGTGATGACTATCGCCTCTCCTTTTTTAGCACTTGGCAAGCTGAACTTACCGTCAATGTCGGTCACGGTTCCGGTCTTGGAACCTTTCACCATGATCTGGGCACCTACTACAGGGTCTCCGTTCTCATCGAAGACCTGCCCCCCCACCTGTGCGGAAGACTGTGCCAGCACTTGCCCCGAAGCAGCCAGCAACAGGGAAGCAAATAAAACCTTCATTCTCATAATATCTGTCTCTTCTTATAATTATTATCTCTCTTTATCTTGAATACACCTCTTTATATATTGCTAGTTATCCTTTACAAGTTTTATATAAAATATGTATTCGGTTGCAAAGGTATAATAAAATTCGCCAACCGCCAAACAAAAGTTCAAATATTTACGCTTTTTGGTTACAAAAAATTATTTTCTTATCCTAAATCAATATCTAAATGCTACTAAAAAAGAATAGCTAATTTCTATTTTGCCTATAAGGTTTTCTTTTATTAGGGCATGGCGCAGCGATTTGCGCCATGCTTTTTTGTTGGGTATCTTTTGACATGGTACCCTTGACGCCCTAAAACAGGGCGTCAACATATTATTATTCTTTATCCTTTTCATCTTTCATCTGAATGAGCCATAAGATAGAGTTCTTTTGCCTTTCAATTTCTTTACGCAAGTCTTCCTTATCAGGCAAGTAGAGCTTGTATTTGGCAGCAGATTCTTATCTTTAAATTCTTCAGACAGTCTAAAGAATTGGTAATTGCTATCAAAGTTCCTCTGTCAAGTAACGAAAGGCCAAAGCTTCTATATCTATCTTGTCTGATTTTTGAATTTCTTCAATGACAGCGTCTGTGCAATCATCATTCATTACCACACCAACAGCTTCACTTGGAGTAAGGTTACATTATTCTGCATGACGAATCGTCTCCTCATCACTCTCGCCCTGCTGAACCGGAATATAACCGTCCGTCTTGCGAATCTGCGGAAGCACATCAGAAGTAAAACAGTTCTTGAACTTCACGGCAGTAGGAAGTTTGGAGCCAAGCACCAGGGCATAGAATCCGCTCTCGTTGACGAAGATCATCAGTTGGGAGCGTTTAGATGGGGCTCCATCTTTACGCAAACGACCCGAAAGTTTGACGCTGTGTTTCACAGCGTCAAGTGTGTTAACTAGCTGAGTTACAGCACATCTTACAATCTTGTACCCCAGCACATCACAGACATCCTTTGTTCTGTGCTAAAGATGTATGTAATATACTGGTATAATACTGGGGTATAAGAGAGCAAATGACGCTATAGGCCAACTAGTTAACAACCTTGATACGGCGAAACGCCGTAACAAGGTTCCGGGAAGCTACCGAAAGAATGGAAGTCAAACAGAACGAACCCAACAGATGATCTTCGTCAACGAGAGCGGATTTTATGTACAGAGAAAAAAAATAATAGTGCTGGAAACCAGTTAGTTAACATACCTGCTACCGCAAAACGCGGTTTTATCTCGGCAGCAACAGGTAAGAAGAAAGTTGGAACAGTAGCAAAGCGCTGGTGTAAGTTAATCTTCGTCTGCGAGAGCGGTTTCTCTGCTATTTGAACTGTTGCATTTTTCTTGCAACACCCACAAAACGCAACTATTGCATATTTTGCAATGGTTCAGATGCCAGCCAATACCCATGTACGGTGTTTCACCGTATCAAGTCTGCCTAAGAAAGTCTCCCAGTCTACCTGAGACAGGCATCCTGTCCTCGGCAGACAGTCTCCTTAACTAAGGGATATAAATTTCTATCTCTCGAAAACAAGATTATCTATTTAACCTTGCGAGTTTCTGCAGCCATGGCAGTCTCGTTGATTGCATTTTCTTCATTCACTTCTCTTTGCTTGCTTATATTTTTCAATACAGCTTTTCGACAGCATATTTTGCCCATTTACAATGTTATTTTTAGTAATTTCACCTTATAAAACAAAAAGAAAGCCGTTTGCTTAAAAATAAAGATGCATTTATTCCACCTTTTCATTTTTTTATTGTACCTTTGCACTGGAATTTCGCCTTTCACGGCATTTTTCCAAGACATTGTGGGTAAAAATTACGCATTCGCTATTATTTCGCGTTTAGCCAAGAGCCTCGGAAACTCTAATTGGAATAAAAAGCACGAAAATAATATGTGACAGGTGGCTCGTATTGTAGCTTCTGGAATACCAACAGCGATGCACACGCCATAGGCGTGATGCATTCTTATAGGTATTCCGGGGCTTCATTCCGAGGCCGCCCCGTGCTAAACGCGATAAGAGGCATCACGCCTTTCTTATACCCTATTGCGTTTTGCGGATTGATAGTTGGGTGCAATTAGCAAACTATCAATCAAAGATACTGTATGCGCTACATAGGAAGTAAGATATTGATGTTGTCCAACATCAAAAATGTCATCGACCAAAACACCGAGAATGTTCAGACCATTGCTGATGTTTTTTCGGGGACAGGAGTCGTGTCACGATTCTTTAAGCAAAACGGATACTCCGTTTACTCTAACGACAGTTTATATATGTCGTACGTATTGAGCAAAGGAATGTTGGAAATGGACAATCCTATAAGTCCAAAGTTGAAAGAAACTATCAATCACCTCAACACCCTAACCATCGAAAATGCCAAATGGTTCGACATCAATACAGCTTTTATCTACCAGAACTATTCTCCAAACGAGAATAGTAAAAGGATGTATTTCCAAAATAAAAATGCCATAAAGATAGACTTGATAAGGCAAGAGATAGAACGATTGAAACCACAAATTACTGAAAGTGAATATTTCTATCTTTTAGCTTTGCTTATCAATGCCGTACCATATGTGTCCAACATAACTGGCACTTATGGAGCATACTTGAAATTCTGGGACAAAAGGACTTACAATTCTTTAGTTCTCCAAGAAACAGAAATTTTGCACAGTAACGTTAATTGCAAATGCTACAATATGAACGCCACTGATTTTGCTCAGCAAGTAGTAAGCGATTTGGCCTATCTCGACCCTCCCTATAATGGCAGGCAATATATGCCAAACTATCATATACTCGAAACTATTGCAAGATACGATTACCCACAGATAAAAGGTATAACTGGCATGCGTATCGATCCCGAAAAGATGTCGGATTTCTGCAAGAAGAGCAAAGCAGAACAAGCGTTTCGGGAATTACTGACAAATCTCAACTGTAGATACATCTTATTATCATACAACAACGAAAGTTTGCTGTCCACAGACGTGATGTCTCAAATCATTCAAGAAACAGGAATCAGACAAACATTCAGATTGTTCGAATATGACTACAGAAGATATAAAAACAAAATTCCAAACAATGCCGCAGGCTTAAAGGAACAACTCTATTTTATCGAAAAAAAACTATGATGAAGTCTCCTCTCAATTACATCGGCGGGAAGTACAGGCTATTGCCCCAAATACTTCCTTTGTTTCCAAAACAAATAAATACCTTTGTCGATTTATTTGCTGGAGGACTTGACGTGTCTATCAATGTAGATGCCCAACGCATAATCTGTAACGACATCAACAATTACGTCATCAGTCTTTTTGAATATTTCAAAGAAACCAGCATAGATGATTTAACAAAGCAAATTCAACTGGTTATCGAAGAATATCAACTAAGCAAACAAAACAGAGACGGATATAATTCTCTACGCAAAGAATACAATCGGACACACCAACCGCTTCACCTATTCATGCTTGTTTGCTACGGCTTCAACCACCAGTTCAGATTCAACAATAAAGGAGAGTTCAACAATCCATTCGGCATAAACAGGAGCTCATACAATGCCAACATCGAGCACAATCTCAAACAAATGCATAACATCCTAAAAAACATAGAATTTCATGTTTGCAACTTCAGAGAGTTCGACCTTACGTTTATGAACACAGGAGATTTTCTATATGCAGACCCACCTTATTTAATATCCTGTGGTTCGTATAATGATGGCAAAAGAGGATTTGCAGGTTGGAGCGAACAAGACGACCTGCTTCTCTTCAAAAAACTGGATGACCTCAACGAGCGTGGAATCAGCTTTGCTTTGTCGAATGTTATCGAGCACAAAGGTATGAACAACGAGACCTTGGCAAGATGGGCCAACAGATATCACATTCATTATCTGAAAGCTGATTATTCCAACTCCAACTATCAGGCTGCGGTTAGCAACACAAAAGAAGTATTAATTACAAACTATTGAGAATATGGCAACAAGAACTTTCGGTTGGATTCAAAATCCTTCATCCACGGACACTCTAAAAGACATTCTCGGGCTTTTTGTCCAAGGCTCGAAATTCCATACCTATATGACAGAAGAAAGATTGCCTCTGTTGGCTAGCGCAGGACTATTCCAAACACCCAATCTTTACTTGGAGTTTCAAAAAATTCTCAGAGCGAACAAACCTATTGCATATAATGTCCTTAAAGGAAAAGGAGCTGGAGGTGGAAGCAGAAAAAACGCCAAATGCTCTGGACTTGCCCAAGCTGCGGTAACAGGACAACAATGCCAAACATATACCATTGACAACAAAATTGTAAAAATAAAGAAACCATATACTGACGACTGGACAGCAGATGGTTTTATAAGATGGGCAGTATCTCTCGGCTTTCTCAACTACAACTATTCAGATGATACTTGCAGTATAACACTATTAGGCATAGACTTTGTCAATGCAGAAAACACAAAAGAGAAGAACGACATATTAGGCCGAGCTTTCTTGTCGTATCCACCTGTATGCAGAGTCATGGGATTATTATGCAAATACCAACACATGACCAAGTTTGAAATTGGAGCGAAACTTGGATTCACCGACGAAGCTGGTTTCACCTCTTTTCCACAGAACATTTGGGTTCAGGCCTACGAGGAAGCTACAGATGCTAACGAAAAGAAGAAACTACGCTCAGACACCGAAGGCTCTTCAGATAAGTATGCCCGCATGATTTGCAACTGGCTTGAATCCATCGGTTGGGTAAGCAAGAAACCGAAAACCGTAAAGGAAACTTTTGGCTCGAAAACATACGAATGCGAGATTACATCTGCATTTGAAATAACTGCAATGGGCATCATCAATTACAGGAAAGCCATAGGTATGTCGAAAAGTCCTAGAATCCCGAAAATTGTGTATAGAGAGATGTTGGCAAGCAGAGCATCTGATGCCAATTATCTGCGAATGCGCAGAACTTTAATCATCGAATTTCTAAGTAAGCACAAAGCCAAAACTATAGAAGAGATTGTATCCTTCCTTGCCACCAAGGGCATTCAAGAAAAAGCCACGACCATCAGAGACGATATGACGGGGCTCATTAATATCGGCTTGGACATTGAGAACGAAGGCGATACCTTCAAACTCAGAGACATCATTACGAAACTAAGGTTCTACGAGGAAAATATAACGAAAGAAACAACAGATGCCGTTGTCGTAAAAGACAGAGCAAGAGTTAGATTGCATAATATCAATCACAAATATCTCACGCTCATTGATTACGCATTTTCGGGCAAGAACAATTGCACTGAATTTGAAATTTACACCATAGACTTGCTTGTCAACGAACTTGCATTCAATGGAATTCATCTTGGGGGTACAAGAAAACCTGATGGTATTTTCGATTATAATCAACAAGGCATTATCATTGACAATAAAGCATACTCTAAAGGATTTACCATAACCAGAAGTATGGCTGACGAAATGGTAAGATACGTACAAGAGAACAACGACAGAAACCCAGAACGAAACAAAACCCAATGGTGGTTAAACTTTGGCGACAATGTCAATCACTTTAATTTCGTCTTCATCTCTTCAATGTTCAAAGGCGAGGTTAGACACATGCTCAACAACATCAAACAGAGTACTGGAGTTGACGGTTGCGTGCTTACAGCAGAAAACTTATTGTATTTTGCCGATGCCATCAAAGGTGGTATCGTAAAACGAACGGACTTCATAAACTTGTTTGGAAAGAATGACGAACTGGTATATCCATACAATAAAAAAAAAAGAAGATGGAAGAATTTATATTAAGAAAAGGAGATTGTATGCAAGAGCTATCTCTTATAGACCAAACAATAGACATGGTATTCGCTGACCCTCCCTATTTTTTATCTACAGGAAATGGAACTGTAAAAATTGGCAATAGATATGTCAGCTTCGACAAGGGAGAGTGGGACCACATTCGCTCCAAGGAAGAGATATATCAATTCAATTACAAATGGCTTTCACTTTGCAGAAAAGCACTGAAAGATTCTGGAACAATCTGGGTTTGTGGTACTTACCACAACATTTACGAAGTAGCAAGCTGCATGAAAGACTTAGGATTCAAGATTCTCAATATGATAGTATGGCAAAAAGCTGACCCTCCCAAAACGCTCACAGAACAGCGCTTTAATTTCTCAGCCGAATACATTATTTGGGCAAGAAAATGCGAGAAAGTTCCTCACTATTTCAATTACCAACTGATGGAAGCCATGAATAATGGTGTCCATATGCCAGATGTGTGGAAACTGCCCGCACCAGGAACATGGGAAAAGGTTTGTGGCAAACATCCAACCCAAAAACCTTTACGACTCCTGTACCGTATCATTTTGGCTTCAACACGAACTGGAGAAACCATCTTAGACCCATTCGCCGGGAGCTGTACGACAGGCATAGCCGCAAACTTACTGGGCAGAAACTTTATTGGCATTGAACAAGAAGAGAAATACATAAGATTAGGACTAAAGCGAAAAGCAGAAATCGAGGAGAAAGCAAAAGCCAAGCAAATCTTCAAGCATATGTCTGAGAATCCAAATGAAGTACAAGTTCTTGTAAATCATGTCAGAGCCAGCATCTTACCAACAATGATAGAAAAAGGAATTACCTATATGCGAGCAGGAGACTCCAAAGGCTCAATATTAGTTACCCCAGGATTTGAGCGGATGGGGTATATATTGTTACATACAGGTGGAGAAAATTGTCATTTATTCAAACTAAAACAGCAAGGCTGTTTTCAAATTTGGACAAAAGAAACTTTGGAGGCACAAGGATTTCATCCCGAACATGCTTCTTATTATATGGTTCTTCATTTTGACAACCATAAAGAAATTCCTTTTTCAACTTTGCCCAAGCTTAGACAAGGAATCAACACATATCGTTCTAAGATAAGACCACTAAGCGATTTTATTGGAACAAAATAATAATACATAACAAAACAATTCATCACATGCATAAAAAACAGACTTTACCTTTCTCATCAGCCGGAGATTGTTGGTTCTGGACAAGAGGTAATCTTGTTATCGCACTTTTTCTGGCAACAACCACGAAACGTAACCGTTGCATATTTTACAACGGTTCAAAAAGCATAGAATCCGTTCTCGTTAACAAAGAACATATGTTGGGTTCTTTTGTTCGGTTTCCATCCTTCGGAGGCTTCCCAGAACCTTGCTACCGCGTTTTGCGGTAGCAAGGTGGTTAACCAACTGGTTTACAACATTATAAGATTTTCATACCCCAGTATATCACAGTTCAAAAAGCATAGAATCCACTCTCGTTGACGAAGGTCATCTGTTGGAGTCGCTCTGTTCGATTTCCATCCTTACGCAGACGGTCAAAAAGTCACTGAATGGCATCACGCTGATTTTTGACAGACTTGAAATAACCATGGCTCAATCTGGCATTAAACTCTTGCAAGAGCATCGTCCTATGTAAATATTTATTAAATAATACAATAGGTTGTATTATATTTAAGTTTTTCTTGTTATCTTTGTAACATATAATATTACATAAAGAGAAAACTATGTTAACAATTGAAACAATAGACTACCGAAATCAGGTAAGCAAAGTATGGGAAGAGGTCTCCTCGATGCTGGAAGAGAAATATCTGCATTATAAGGCTCAGTTTGATGCTCCGTATAGTTCAAGTGAACCGACGGAGGAAGAAAAAGATGCCCGTATTGAGGCTGGATATTTGGCTGCGGCTTATTCCAAGATGCTGAAATATGTCTTGCAACAGAATAATAAGCATCAGCTGGAAACACTTCGCATGATACAGCGTACAATCCATAAGTAGTAGAATTATTAATTTTAATGGAAAGTGATTTATGATAAAGGAAGAGTTTATACAAGATAAAATACTTCAGCAACAAGCTGATATGAAAGCATTCATAACTGTTTTCAGATACTTGAACCAGAAGGTGGGGGAAACGGAAGAGGAACAACAAAATAAGTTGCGAGCCTATAAGGAGGTAACGCAGCTTTTTAAAGAGCGTATGGAGAAAGTTTCTGCGGAATTCGACAAGCTGATGAAGCAATATGAGTTTCAGAAGGAACGAAAACGAAAATAATGGAAGTATCACTCTCGCCCTGCTGCACCGGGATATAACCGCCCTTCTTGCGAATCTGCGGAAGCACATCAGAAGTAACCCTGTTCTTGAACTTCACGGCAGTAGGAAGTTTGGAGCCAAGAACTAAAGCATAGAATCCGCTCTCGTTAACGAAGATCATCTTTTGGAGTCGTTTAGATGGAGTTCCATCCTTACGTAAACGGCCAAAAAGTTTGACCCCTTGTTTCAAGGTGTCATGTTGGTTAACCAATTGATACACTGCGTTATAGGATTTTTATATCCCAATATATCACAGACATCCTTTGCGCAGAACAAAGGTTCTCCGTTTTCATCGGTCATGGTACGAATCTTTCCGAATTCAGGGTTTTCAAACACGACAGCAATTGCTGCCTTCTTATCCATTTCTACTTTATTTGTATTTACGGACTTTACCTTTCCCTTCAGCCGGAGATTGTTGGTTCTGAGCGAGAGGTAATCCTGATATAGCACTTCTCCAAGTTCCACAATATCCTGGAAGGCTAAAAAGCCTGCTTTTACCTTGTTCCGTATTCAGTATTCAGTTATTCAGTTTTATTTTAAACCCTTACATGGACAAAGGGGTTGAAAACCCGGAAGAAAGGGATTGGTTATTTTGTAATGTATTTTTATTATTATATTATATTATATATATAGATATATAGATAGTATATAAACTTTACTTTTTTAAGGGGTAAAAAGTAACCCTTTTAAAAAAAACTGAATAACTGAATACTGAATAAGGTGCCGTGTTTTCTTCTCTTTAACTCTATGTTTTCTCTTCTGAAAAAGTATGAGTTGCGGGGCGCGAAACGGCGAGTTAGATTGTTTAACAGGTTTCGGATTGAAAGTGTGCTGAAAATCGCCCCTTATCACACGCTGAAATTTGGTGGTATCGGGAAATTGCAGTATCTTTGCTTCGTCGTTCGAAGAAAGGCTGCACTCTTTAAAGGTAAAAAGACCTTAGCTTATTAAAAGTCCCTGGTGCACTGGGGGCTTTTTTGCCTTCGGGGGACCAGCGATGGAATCGCTGGGGACGGGGGCGCGAAGGGGTTAAGGCTCTTTTTACTTTTTTACTTTTTTACCTTTTTAATTAGTATATATCATAGCCAAACATTTTCCACCTATTTTGCTAGAATTTCCCAAAAACTTCGTATCTTTGCAATGGCTTTATGCAAGATAAGCTGTTTATAAAATCATCAAATGTAGAATTATGGAAAGAAAAAGTTATTCTATAGATATAAATCGCATTGCACAATATGCCATGTATGCATATTGCATTTTCGCATTGTTTTCGCTGGCATTTTCTGTTTGCAGACAAGCGGGCTTATCCTTCAGAACAAGTCCCATCCTGATTCCAATAAGTCCCATCCTGGTTACCATCAAGCAACTGGTCTTGCAGCTCGCCCCTATAGCTTTATGGGGAATATTCCGCTACACGCTACCGGCAGGCGTAAAATTGCTACGACGCTGCAGCGAGTTGATGGTACTTTACTATGTGCTCTCATTCATCCTGGGCCAATGCTTCAATCTTCATCTCGTAACGATGATGCAGAACGGACAGATTACCCAAATGGCTTCCATACTCACCTGGACAGAAAGCACGATGGGCCTGATTTCCGTCATCGCCTCCCTGGTAGCCGGCTGTCATCTGTGCAGCAAGCACAGGGGCAACATGCGCAAACTGGGCATAGCCCTTGTCCTGGTTTTCATTGCATGGCTGCTATGCTCAAATATACTCCCTGTTGCAGTGTTTTATCTGGCAGGTAACACCCAGCAGGCAGCCTTCACCTGCATGAATCTCATCAGTATGATAACCACAACATCGGCTTATATATACGCATACTATAGAATGTATCGGGCGATAAAAGCTATAGGATGTATCGGGCAATAAAACTAAATAAATACAGATTCTCGGATATACAGATTACAGAATGTGTTATCAGTTTTACAGAAAGAAAATTTGCAATGCACTGCAAATTTTTCTCAGAAACACAAGAAATTTGCAATACACTGCAAATTTCTTGAAAAAGTTTCGTATATTTGCAGCGCATTTCATTTTTAGCAATCAAGATAGAATGCAAAATGAATAGCAAAGTGAATAAATAGAACATAAAGAGAATATGATAGAGCGCAAAGAATACATGAATCTCCTGGAGAAATGGAGAGACAAGAAGGCCATCAAGGTAGTAACAGGCATACGACGCTGTGGCAAGTCATCGCTGCTGAGGATGTTTAGGGAGAAACTTCTCTCGGACGGAGTATCCGAAGAACAAGTACAGGACCTCAACTTCGAGGATCTCGACAACGAACCGTTCCTCGACTATAAAATTTTGTACGCGCACGTAAAGCAGAACCTGTGCCCAGACAAGATGAACTATCTCTTCTTTGACGAGATACAGATGGTGGAAAATTTCCAGAAAGTGATAGACAGCCTGTTCCTGCTAGACAACGTAGACATTTACGTTACTGGCAGCAATGCCTACCTGCTCTCTGGCGAAATAGCCACCCTGCTCACCGGAAGATACATCGAAATCAAGCTCTTCCCTTTCTCCTTCCGAGAATTCATGCAGACGCAGCCTGCCCATACTTCCCGAGAGCTCGCCTATCGCCAATACATCGAACTGGGTTCCTTCCCATACATTCCCCAAATCAGCCAAGACCGAGAGATGGTGCGTGAATACCTGTCAGGTCTCTACAACACCATCGTACTGAAAGACGTGGTGAGCCGCAAGAAGATAACCGATGTGATGATGTTGCAAAGTGTGGTAAGATTCCTTGCTGACAATATAGGCAACATATCCGTAATCAAGCGCATCAGCGATACCATGACCTCGCTGGGAAGAAAGACTACATCTCATACGATAGAAAACTACGTCTCTGCCCTCACCGACAGCTATATCTTCTACCCTGTGCAGAGATATGATGCCAAGGGTAAGCAGCTATTGAAGACTGGACAGAAGCTTTATCTTGCCGACGTAGGTCTGCGCCAAGTCATCAATGGCACCAAAGGTGGCGACTTGGGGCACGTACTGGAGAACATCGTGTATCTGGAACTAGCACGACGAGGCGGAGAAATCTATGTAGGCAAAGCCGGTGATGCAGAAATAGACTTCGTGGTAATCATTGGTGAACACAAGGCATACTATCAGGTATCGCTCAGCGTAAGGGATGAGACCACGATGCAGAGAGAATTGGCACCCCTGAAGTCCATCTCCGACAATTTTCCAAAATATCTGCTCACCCTGGACAACGACCCCGTCCAGTTTCATGATGGAATCAAGCAAGAATATGTGCTCGACTGGCTTATGGAATGCTATGATTCGCCTAAAAAATAAGACTCACACAGAAAAACAATGATGGAAAAGAATCAGATTTTTGAAAATATCATGAGCCGTACATCGGTGAGAAGCTATACAGACATGACACCGCTCGCCATCGTGGTTTGCGGATACCTGGACAAGACGCTGGAAGGCACAGAGCAGAAGTTCTGGATTCAAGACTGTTCGGCAGCCACGAAGAACATTCTGCTGATGGCTCACGGCCTGGGACTCGGCGGTGTATGGACAGCCCTCTATCCTCTGAAAGAACGATACGAGGGAATACAGCAACTGCTGCATCTGCCCAAGACGATGATTCCGCTCAACACCCTCATCATCGGATATCCGAAGAATCAGGCGGAAGCAAAGGATAAGTGTAAAGAGGAGAATATTTCCTATAATAAATGGATGGAGAAAAATTCATAATACTAGAAAAAAAGACAGAAAAAAGTTATAAAAAACTCCGTTTCTGAGTTTTCAAGACATCAGGAACGGAGTTCAAACACTAATCCTCGAACAGTTTATGAAATTCAACGGCATCCATAAATTGATAATTTGGATTATTTCCTACATTTCTTCTAAGCCTATTTAAATAAATTGGAAGGAGTTGTAGCTTTCTTTGTCAGCAAAACATAGAAACTGTTATCAAAAGAATAGTTAGAAGTAACCATTGCCTTTGATTCACTAACCTTTTTTGCTATCTCCTTTGAATCCAAATTCCTGGTATTGCTTAGTCGGAATTTTGCATCGGCCAAAAGTAATCTCTTATCATTCACATGCAATAGCATATCTGCAGAAGATTTCTTATCAGCATGATGTTTTTGAGAAATTCGTCTCTGAACATCATCAAGTTCTATTGCCTTATCTGTGTCAGAGAAAAGATTTTCTGAATTTGGGCATCCCTCCTGCTTCATCAAATGATGCAAGCCGACTAAATCTTTTGCTGTCCAACAATCAATCTTGATTCCCTGATAATTGCCAATCTTAAATTTCGCCATAGTTCTCTACGTATTTCAGAAGAGTATCAAAAGATTTATTGAATGATTCAAATACAGGTTCGATGTCACAACCCAAATTCTTATAGTAGAACGAATCTGTACCTTCACTTTGCTCTGCCAGATAAAAGCGAGTAGTATTCAACAAGCCCTCTTTTTCAGAGATATACCTGATAGCCGATACCATATCAGGATTGTGACTCGTGATGAGTATCTTGGTTCCAAATGTTTTGTTGATGCGAACAAGAAGAAGCGCCAACTCAACCACCCATTGTGGATGAAGATTTGTTTCAGGCTCATCAATCTCCAACAAAGTGTTTTCTGTCAGCCACCCGTTTTCTATCAGACGAAGCATATAAACCAGCGGTTTGAAGCCCGATGCTATATCTTCAATTCTAATATCCTTACCATTGTTGCTGTGATAAACTAAATCAACAGCATCGAAATTTTCCTTTTCTACAATAGAACCATCTATCATTTTATTAATAGAATGAAGTAATTCCTGTTTGCCGGTAATCTCACTTCCTTTTTCATTTACGTGAACCACTTTATGTGCCAAGGAAGTCATCAGAACCCTATCTGATTGACGAAGAGAAATAGCTGCTGGTGTTCCTATATATATGGCATTATTTAAACTATATATCTTTCCAAGTCTATCAACAAGCAATTCCACTTCATCTTCCTTAAAGCTTATGCTGGCAGGAAAGCCATCCTTTTCCCGATATACAGAAGCGATTTTCTCTTTCAAGTAACTGATGGGCCGATTTTTTTTGTTGTTTTCATATTTCTGAAGATATTCAGAAAACAACTGAATGGAATTTCGTTCTATATCCTCATGAACATGATTTTGTTCAGTAATCCCAAAAAGATTAAGCACTCGACGCACCTGCTGAGGATTCTGCTCTTTCTGAAGAAAGTTAACCAGCATGTCATCAAGTGAACCAATCGCTCTTTTATAATAAAAATCGAGCTTCTCCACACCACCATTACTCAATGTTACCATTGTCATTAATGATAAGGTATGGTCAAAAAATCGTTTTTTATCATCATCCAGATAATTTGAGATATCATCCAGCGCATTAGAATATTTCTCTAATGATTTGATAATCACATCTCTGAAATCAGAGAAAAAGAAGCTGTCTAACACTGACAATGTATTAACGATATAATACAACCAACGGGACATAGTGCTTTTTCCACAGCCATTGCTACCCACGATAACTGTGATACCCTCTATTTCGATATCAGCATGCCCTATAGCATGATAATTGTCTATATTAAAAATATACTTGCTCATTATTCAAACTATTTTAATGCAAATATACGATGTTTTTGTGTAACCTCCAAATTTTCATAGCACTTTTTACTGCCAAGGGTTCATAAAAGCCAGATTCCTATCATGAATATAAGTATAAAAGACTTAAAATGAGAGAATTTATTTTGGAAATCTAGATTTTATCCCTAATTTTGCACATCAAAAAATTCATAATAAAGAAAAAGTATGAATATCAAGGAGAATTATCAACAATATGTAAGCCGATACGCTGCTGAGGTGGCTGCCCTGAAGCGTAAGAATACGGGATTTATAACGGGCGAGCTGCTGGCTTTTGGCGGCATTCTCGCCTTCCTGATCTGCTATTTCGCATTGGATGGGGATACGCAGAACTATCTGATGGGGGCGGCGTTGTGCCTGATTGCCTATCTGGGAATCAGACGACTTGACGACAAGAACAAGGAGAAGATAGAGCATCTTTCGGCATTGCTCAAGGTTTATCAGGATGAAATCAAGGCTTTGGAGGGCGATTTCTCGCCTTTCGAAACGGGCGATTCCTATCAGAATCCGCAGCATCCTTATTCCTTCGACCTCGATGTTTTCGGCAAGAGTTCGCTTTTCAACCGCATCTGCCGAACCATCACATCGGGCGGTTCAGAGGCGCTCGCCAGGAATCTTACCCGGGAAACACCTTTGGGCATGGAGGATATCAAAAGAAGAAGGGATTTGCAGAAGGAATTGGCGGGAGAAGGCGAAAACTGGCGAATGGAATTCCTGGCACTTGGCGAAAAGAACAGAAGCCAAACTGCGGATGGCAAAATGGTGAATGGCAAAACGAAGAAGATTGATTCTGCTGCGGTGGTGGATGCGATGCAGAAGGTTTCGAAGATGGAGGTGCCGGCATGGTTTGGGTCTCCGGTTTCGCTCGTTATCGGATGGCTGCTGATTATCGGAGTAATCGGTTCCGTGATTTTATCGATATGCGATATGGTTTCGGTGAATTTCGCCCTGTGGTGGTTGTTGGTTCAATACATGGTGGTGTTCTTCGTCTGCAAGCAGACACTTGACAAGATAGACAGCAATGGCGGCAAGCTTCGCCATCAGCTCATCGCCTATGCTCAGATACTTCAGCTTATCAACAGGCGCAATTTCCATAGCGAATCAGGCAAGGAGATGCAGAATTCCCTGGCAGATGCCCTGCCTTCCTTTGCCCAACTGGAAAAGATATTGAAGGGGTATGACAGAAGAGGCAACTTCCTGGGTCTTTTCTTCACCGATGCCTTCATGCTGAGCGATTTCTTCCTGGTTCGCAGTTTTCTGAAATGGAAGAATACCTATATGATGAAGATGGAGGAATGGATGCATATCATCAGCGAGATGGATGCGATGGTTTCGATGGCGGATTTCAGATATAATCATCCGGAGGCGGAAGAGGCGGAATTTGTTTCGGGAAAGCAGGAAATCGTGTTCGAGGGGAAGAATCTCTATCATCCTTTCCTAGGTGCCAAGGCGGTGAAGAACGATTTCACCATCAAGGACGACAACTATTATATCATCACCGGAGCCAACATGGCGGGAAAGAGTACCTTCCTGCGTTCGCTGGGCGTGAACTATATCCTGGCAATGGCGGGTATGCCGGTATTTGCGGATCAGTTGAAGATTTCACGTTTCAGATTGTTCTCAAGTATGAGAACCACGGACGATTTGACGCATGGCATCTCTTACTTTAATGCTGAGCTGATAAGACTGGAGGAGCTACTGAAGTTCTGCAGGGAAAGTGCTGAGGGAAAGTGCCGCAAGAAAAGTGGAGAAGACAATAAGGAGCCACTCCGAACGCTGATTATTCTGGATGAGATTCTGAAGGGAACGAATTCATTGGATAAGCTGAATGGTTCGAGAAAGTTCCTCGAAGCCATTGCCAAGCAGCCGGTGAGCGGCATCATCGCTACCCACGATCTGGAGCTCTCCAAGATGGAGAATGATGCATCAGGAAAATTCCACAATTATTGTTTCGAGATAGATTTGGGCACGGATGTTACCTATACTTATAAGATACAGAAGGGTGTGGCAAGAAACCAGAATGCCACCTTCTTACTGAATAAGATTCTGGAGAAATATTAGAATAAAAAGAGAAACTCCCGATAGTTTGATCAGTTTCAAATTATCGGGAGTTTTCCTTTTAAAGAATACATTATAGCTCCACGCTATCCAGGCGGAATTTGAGCAAGCCGGCTGGTACCTTTACCATTACCTCTTCACCTGCCTTCTTACCCAGAAGGGCCTTGGCGATAGGCGACTTGATGGAAATCTTGCCACTATGCAAATCAGCCTCGTGAGGATTTACTATGGTATAATTCATGCTGCACTTGTTGGCGAGATTGGTAATCTTAATCTTGCTCAACAAGCCAACGGTATCGCTCTTCAGGCGAGACTTGTCGATGACACGGGCATTCTCCAAGACCTTCTGCTTGAAGCTGATGCGGCTCAAAAGCTTGCCCTGCTCACGCTTGGCTGCATGATACTCGAAATTCTCACTGAGGTCGCCCTTATCGCGGGCCTCAGCTATCGCATCGCGAACGGCTGGCAACTCTACGTTAACCATGTGCTGAAGTTCGGCCACGAGCTCATCGTAACCTTCCTGAGACATATATTCCATTTTCTCTGATAATCTTAATGAATGATGTTTTTAATTTTCGGGGTGCAAAGTTACTAGTAATTCATGAAAACACCAAACATTTTTGATAAAAAAGTAAATAAAAAAAGAAGATGTGCTACCATGACAGACAACACATCTTCTCCTTGAATATATCATTATCCCCAAACTTCTTCTGAAATCTCTCTCACCAGATCTATCTTTGCCCACTGCTCAGCATCGGTCAGTTTATTACCAATCTCGCAAGAGGCGAAACCGCATTGAGGACTGAGACTTAGCCGATCGAGGGGGATATATCTGGCTGCTTCGTGGATGCGGTCGATAACCGTAGCCTTATCCTCCAGCACAGGAGATTTAGAGGTTACCAAACCCAGAACCACCTTCTTGCCATCAGCCACATACTTCAACGGCTCGAAACCACCCGAACGCTCATCGTCATACTCCAGATAGAAGGTATCTACATCCTCATGAGCAAAAAGATAAGGAGCTACGGCATCGTAGGCACCCTTGGTGGCATAGCAGGAATGATAATTGCCACGGCATACGTGGGTATTGATGGTCAACCCCTCAGGTTTGCCCTCGATGGCAAGATTGTTCACCTTCAGATATTGCAGGGCTTCCTGCTCAAGGGTGAAACCTGTGCCCACCTTAGCCTTCCAGTAATCGCTATCCACAATCATTCCCCAGGTGCAGTCATCCAGCTGGACGGTACGGCAACCGGCTGCATAAATCTCCTGGAAGAAGGTGCGATAAGCCTGGGCAATATCCTCAATCAGCTGAGTGGTATTAGGATAGAACTTGCGGGTGTTCTCGGCATTCTTGCCACGGAACAGTTCGGCAAGAAACTGTGCAGGAGCAGGAACCGTCTGCTTTGCCTCGAAGATATACTCACCCTCGGCATCCAGCTCCTCAAACTGCTTCACAAACAGGAAATCCTTGATAAAAGGATGATTCTCTCCGGTAATCTTGCCGGTCAGTTGGATAGAACCCTTGGTTGTCTCCTCACCATGAAACTGGTAGCCATGCTCCAGTTCGATATGCTCCACGCCATTGAATCCCCACATAAAGTCGAGATGCCAATAGCTGCGGCGGAACTCGCCATCGGTGATATAAGGCAGGCGATGCGCCTTCTGCTGACTGATGACCTCAGTAATCAGCCGATCTTCTACGGCGCGAAGGTCGATGGCAGAAATCTTGCCATCAGCAAACTTAGCTCTTGCTTCCTTCAACTCTGCAGGGCGCAAATAGCTGCCCACTGCCTCAAAATGTATATTTCTTACGTTGCTCATATTTTTATCTCCTTATTATTATTTGATGTGAATGACTCTTTATCCTGTCATTACCGATGAATGACGCTTTGCATCCGGAATTGCGGGTGCAAAGGTAAGAAGAAGAATTTTATTTGCCAAATATTCTCCGTAATTCAGAAAAATATACTATCTTTGCAGCGAATTAAGCAAATCAGCAGAATATTATTCTGTAAGAATCAGTAAAAACAGGAATAAAGAAATAATGACAACAGAAGAAAAACTTGATGAAACAGACATCAGAATACTGAAGTTACTGCAGCAGAACTCCCGACTCACCGTAAAGGAACTTGCCGCAAGAGTACACCTCTCCCCTTCTCCCACCTTCGAGCGACAGAAGCGGCTGGAACGCGAGGGATACATCCAGCGATATGGAGCCATCGTAGACCATCACAAGTTGGGGCACAACGTAATCGTGCTCTGCAATATCCGGCTCAAGCAGCATACCCATGACCTGATTCAGCAATTCATGGATACCGTGCAAACCATCGACCAGATAACGGAATGCTACAACACCACCGGCGATTATGACTTCCAGATCAAGGTATACGCCCGGGATATGAAAGCCTATCAGGACTTCATGCTCAACACGCTGGGAAACATCGACTGCATCGGAAGTCTGCACAGCATCATCGTGATTGGTGAAATCAAGGATTCGCATTATATACCCGTAGCAAAATAAGGAGAAACGTGATGAAAGCAAAAAAGATACTGATAATATGCCTGTTTATTTCCGGACTTTTCTGCCTCCCATCCAAGGCACAGCAGCCTGGAGAAAACGTCAGTTCTCAAACCATCAGAAAACTGGGCGAGAAGCATTTCTTCTCCATCTCCACTATTCCTAATGATATCTTCCGCCTGATGCAGGGCAAGACATACAAGAAGAACTGTACCGTGGCAAGAAGCGAACTGAGATACATAAGATGCCTGCACGTAGACAAGGACGGCAGAAACATCGTAGGAGAAATGGTGGTGAACAAGGCGATAGCCACAGATGTGCTCGATATTCTGAAAAAGCTATACGAGGCAAAATATCCGATAGAGCGGATGAGACTCATTGACTACTGGGATGCCGACGACGAAAGGGCGATGAGAGCCAACAACTCCTCCAGCTTCAACTTCCGCTTCATCTCACATACCCATACGGTATCGAAGCACGGAAGGGGACTGGCCGTAGACATCAACACCCTCTACAATCCTTACCACAAACGACTGAAGAACGGCAAGGAAGTGGTGGAGCCTGCCACCGCCCGTCCCTATCTGGACCGCAGCAAGAACCACGCTTATATAATAAAGAAAGGCGACCTCTGCTACCGGCTTTTCAAGGCAAAAGGATTCAGATGGGGAGGTGACTGGAAACACAGCAAGGATTACCAGCACTTCGAAAAATAGAAATGCAGGAAAGAACAGCCAGCAAGAAAAGGACATAAAAAAAAAGACTATGCCTATGTTACATCATTTCTTTAGTAACTATGGCATAGTCTTTTATTATCCTAACGATCTTTTTTATATGTAACACTAATTTAATTCACCTGTTACAGCCTTTTTATAATACATTGTAACTAACTGTACCAGACAGAATTATATTCTCTACGTTCATCGTCCTCATTATAGAGGTTCTCATATTCAAGGTTCATAGCCTCGAATGATTCCAATGTCTGTTTCATGATAACTCCTCCTCTATTTATTATGTTCAACTTTTAATATGGCAAAATTACTAAAAAAACAGACTTCTGATGTCAATATTTCAGAAAACTTTTGTATTTTTGCACCATCTCTGCACATCAGGGGCAAAAAGTGCAAAAAAACAGCTCTGTTCAAGAGCCATGCAAGATAAAAAACAAGAAACAAGATGAAGATATTACATACTTTACGACTCGACAGAATGAAGTGGCGCCACTGGGTACTGCTGCTGTTGCTCATCCTCGTCACCCTTACCAAGATGATTCCTCTCTGGGGAGTTATCTACACCTACCGTGTTTATCCCGTTATCGGCACCCTTCTTTCGCCCATCTCAGGCATCTTTCCCTTTGCCGTGGGCGATATTTTCATAGCTCTCAGCATCGCCTGGGTCATCCTCTATCCTATCTACGAGATTGGATTACGGAAGAAACTAGCCCGTCGGTTTATCTTTCTTGCTGCCAAGAGCGGCGGCTATCCGAAGAAAAAGGCGGTTTTCGGAAGGGTAATTGAATATCTGCTGTGGGTATATGTGTGGTTTTATGCAGTTTGGGGACTGAACTATTCGCAGCCTGTTATCTATTATAGAGTTGGCATGCAGCCTGCTGAGGTTTCGGAAGAGAAGTTCCGGAAATTTGCCTACCAGTATGCCGACAGCCTCAACCTTTTGAGTGAAGAACGGAGAGGGAAGAGGGAAGAATTCAATTGTATTGTGGATGATAAACTGAAGAATCGGGTGCGGGATGCGGTTCTGAAGGAATATAACAAAATAGGCTATCGGGAGGGCATCAATCCGCCTTTCAACCAGCATCCACATGCCAAGACGATGGTGTTTACGCCCATCAGTTCGATGTCGGGTGTAACCGGCAGCATGGGACCATTCTTCTGCGAATTTACGCTGAACGGCGATATTCTTGCACACGATTATCCTGCTACCTATGCCCATGAGTTTGCTCATTTTCTGGGCATTGCCAACGAAGGAGAGGCAAATTTCTACAGTTATCTCGTTTGTACGGCATCACAGGATAAGGCTGTGAAATTCAGCGGATATTACCACATTCTGCCCCATGTATTATATAATGTATTCGATATTCTCGGCGAAAAGGAAGGTGAGAAATATCTGAAATATATCCGTCCTGAGATAATCAGGTTACTGAAAAGCGACCGCCAATACTGGCAGGGCAAAAGATGCAAGGCACTGGATGCTGCCCAAGATTTCTTCTTCGAACTCTATCTGAGAGGCAACCATGTAGAAGGCGGCAGAAAGAGCTATGCCGGCGTCATCGGTCTGATTCTGGCTTGGGAGGACAAGCAGGAAAAATCTCTTATGAAAAGATGATAGAAATAACTACATGAGAAAGAAAAGACGATTGGCGCGCTCTTGCACCAATCGTCGTTCGCATATATTTGAATATAGAAAGTAATCTTTTTTCCTTGTATAAGAGGACTAATATATTATTATGTTAAACCTATTCTGTTTTTTACTTCTGCTGTGCAGGTCCATGCATTCTTCTCGGACCTGGTCTTCCATCCTTCCCCATTCCCTTGCGCGGACCTTTCTGGGCAAAGCGCTTCATCATCTGTCGCTCCAGTTCGTAAACACGCTGAATCTGCTGCTGGCTCAGGAACTGTGAATACTTCTTGTAGTATTTCTGACGGATGTTGAGAATCTTCTCGCTCATCTCGAAACGCTGCTTGATTTCCTGTTCGGTCTGAGCATCCGTTTTCATTTCGCCCTTCTTGTGATGAGGGCGAGGACCCAAAGCCCATACCTCTTTCTGATAATCAGTATAGGTCTCGATAAACTTAGCGTTGGTCTTTTCATCAAGCCCCAAATTACGAGAGATGTACTGAGCCTGCTTTTCTGCCAACTGTTCACGACTGAGGCGCTGCTTCTGGTTAGGCGCCTGTGCACATACACTTGTAGTAACCGTCATCATGGCGATGACCATCATTAAAATACCAAAAAATCGTTTCATAACTCTATCATTTTAAAATATTATTGAATCGGTTTAATTGTTGAGGAACACATCCTCCTGATATACAGAGAGAAGATAAGCCTGATCGGCAGAAGACAGCTGTGCGAAAGCCTGATCTACCTCCTGTATTCCGTTATTCACCTGTGAAGGTTGAGAAGAAGAGGCTGAGAAATCGATGTTGAGTACCAGGAGTACTGCCACCGATGCTGCCACAGCTATTGCAGCCGTCCAGATCACCTTCATCAGAGGTCGTTTCTTCGGCTGTATCCTGACAGGTTTCGGTTTGTC